>APMI01010732.1_pt1 | contig 22976 bp, 25 predicted proteins | sample 667938 | NCBI WGS metagenome assembly APMI01 (sample SAMN01084076, study PRJNA167559) | wastewater metagenome | biome: Wastewater | place: Denmark: Ejby Moelle, Odense | collected 2011-11-28
AGCACCGCGCGCCATGTCGTGCCGTTCAACCCGCCGGCGCCTCTCGCCATCGTTCCCTGGCCGCAGCAGGTCACCGGCATCGTCGCCGGGCAAGCGCCAGAGGGGCTGGCCCTCTCGGATGGGCCGGCAACGGCCAATGCGGCGGCGGACGCTTTCCGCGATCTCACCGCACAGCTCTTCCCCGGCGAAGCCGTGGTGCGCGGCTCCCATGAGGGCGGGCTGGCGGTGCGTTTTGTCGAGCGGGCGGGCGCGGCGGAAGCCTATCGCATCGATTTCGAGGCGCGCGGCGTGCTCGTCACGGCCTCGGCCGCATCGGGCTTCCTCTACGGCCTCGTCACCCTCGGCCAAATCCTGCGCGGTGCGAAACGCCATCGCTCTTCCTTCGTCTTCCCCTCGTCCGGCAGCATCGAGGATGCGCCGCGCATGGACTTCCGCGGCTGCCATCTCGATGTGGTGCGCCAGTTCTATGCCAGCGACGAGGTCAAGCGCCTGCTCGCCATCATGGCCTGGAACAAGCTGAACCGCTTCCACTGGCATCTCACCGACGACGAGGCCTGGCGCATCGAGATTTCGGCCTATCCCGAACTCACCGAGCGCGCCGCCTGGCGCGGCCATGGCCTTGCCGTGCCGTCCATGCTCGGCTCCGGCGCGCTGCCGACCGGCGGCTACTATACGCAGGACGAGGTGCGCGACATCGTGGCGCTCGCCGGCCGCTACGCCATCGATGTCATTCCCGAGATCGACGTGCCCGGCCACAGCTTCGCGACGCTGCAGGCGTTGCCCGAACTGCGCGATCCGGACGAGACGGGCGAATACGCCTCCGTTCAGGGCGTGCCGAACAATTGCCTCAACCCCGCCCAGCCGAAAGCCGCTGCCTTCATGGACACGGTGCTGCGCGAGCTTGCGGCGCTCTTCCCGTCGCGCGTCCTGCATATCGGTGCGGACGAAGTCCCGCTCGGCGCCTGGTCCGGCTCCCCGACGGCACTTGCCATGCTCGCCGAGCTTGCCGGCGAAGAGGCCGGCCGCGCCCACAAATACCGCAACAATGTGGAGACCAATGCCGACGGCGCCGACGATATCGAGGGTGCGACGACGGCCATTCTGCAGGCAGAATTCCTGCGGCGCGTGCAGGAGACGGTGAAGGCGCTCGGCTGCGTTTCCGGCGGCTGGCAGGAAGCCGCGCACGGCGACGTGCTCGACAAGGCGTCCTCCTATCTCGTCGGCTGGCGCGACGTGCCGGTCAGCGCCCGGCTTGCTGGGCAAGGCTACGACATGGTCGTCTCCCCCGGCCAGGCCTACTATCTCGACATGGCCCAGTCCGCGGACTGGAACGAGCCCGGCGCCGGATGGGCCGGCGCGCCCTCACCGCGCGATACCTACTGCTTCGACCCCGTCGAAGGCTGGACGGCCGAGCAGCTCGCCCATTTCAAGGGTATCCAGGCTTGCATCTGGAGCGAATCCATGGCCGACCGCGGCGTCTTCGACCGCCTCGTCTTTCCACGCCTTTCAGCCATTGCCGAAACAGCCTGGACGCCGTGGGCCGCGAAAAACTGGGACCGCTTCATCGTCAACGCGGCGCTGATGCCGAACCTTTACGGCCACTGGGCCTGAACGGAGAGCGCAGCGATGTCCGATCTTCTCGTCAACCTCTATTCGCAAAAATTCGCCGCGCTCGCCGCCCGGCCGCCGGTCGAGGATGTTACCATCCGCCCGGCGCTCGCGCCGGAAATGGCGCTGGTCGTCGACTGGGTGCGCGAGCACTTCTCCGACAATTGGGCAAGCGAGGTCACGGTCGCCTTTTCGCGCCGGCCGGTCGCCTGCTCCATCGCGATCTTCGAGGGGCGGCTCATCGGCTTTGCCTGCCATGACATCGTGGGGCGCGGCTTCTTCGGCCCCACCGGCGTGCACCCCGATGCGCGCGGCAAGGGCGTGGGCGTCGCGCTGCTTGCCGCCGCGCTCTCGGCGCTCAAGGCCGACGGTTATGCCTATGCGGTGATCGGCGATGCCGGGCCGGTGGATTTCTATGCCGGCGCGGTCGGGGCGATCCCGATCCCGGCGGAGGACAAGGGCATTTACGAGGGCATGCTGCGCCGCTCGTAACCCGGACAATTTCAGACACAAGAGGAAGGAGTGACTGACATGAAATTTCATACCCTGACGGCCGTAGCGGCCCTCATGCTCGGCGCCGCGCCCGCGATGGCCGAGACCGTGCTGACCGTGAATGTCGAGCCCGCGACGACATGGGTGCGCAACTTCAACCCCTTCAACCAGACCTCGGCGCGCCAGAGCACGCTCGATTTCATCTACGAGCCGATGGTCATCTTCAACCGCTTCGACAGCAACAAGCCGGTGTTCCGTCTCGCCGAGAGCTTCACGCTCTCCGACGACCTGAAGAGCATCGACTTCAAGCTGCGCTCCGGGCTGAAATGGTCCGACGGCCAGCCGCTTACCGCCGAGGACGTCAAGTTCTCGTTCGACCTCGTCAAGAAGTTCCCGGCGCTCGATTTCGTCAGCATCTGGGGCCAGATCGACGGGGTCGAAGTGGTCGATCCGCAGACCGTGCGCTTCACCATGAAGGAGCCGACCTCGCTCGCCGCTGAGGCGCTGGTGCAGATTCCCATCGTGCCGCAGCACGCCTGGAAGGACATCACCGATCCCGTCACCTTCGCCAACGAAACGCCTGTCGGCAGCGGACCGATGACCGAGATCGCCCGTTTCACCGGCCAGACCTACGACCAGTGCCGCAACCCGAACTATTGGGACGCCGAGCACCTGAAGGTCGATTGCATGCGCTTTCCGCAGCTTGCCGACAACAACCAGATCCTGACCGCGACGGTGAGCGGCACGCTCGACTGGGGCGTCTCCTTCATCCCGGATATCGAGAAGGTCTATGTCGCCAAGGACCCGGAGCACTTCCACTACTGGTATTCGCCCAGCAGCATGGTCGCCTTCGTCTTCAACCAGGAGAGCGCCAACGCCGACAACAAGAAGGCCTTCTCGGACCTGAAATTCCGCCAGGCTGTCTCCATGGCGCTCGACCGCCAGGGCATGGTCGACATCGCCGGCTACGGCTATCCGACGCTGAACCAGGACCCGGGCCTGATGGGCGAGCTCTACAAGAGCTGGGCGGACCCGTCGATCGCGGCCGATTTCGGCAAGTTCGCGACCTATGACGAAGCGGCGGCAGCAAGCCTGCTCGACGAGGCCGGCTATGTCGACAAGGACGGCGACGGCATGCGCGACAACCCTGATGGCTCGAAGATCGCCTTCTCGATCATCGTTCCCGCCAGCTGGACGGACTGGATCGACACGGTCAACATCGCCGTCGACAACATGAAGGCCGTCGGCATCGACGCCAGGATCGAGACGCCCGAAGAGGCCGTCTGGACGCAGAACCTGATCGACGGCAAGTTCGACGCCGCTATCAACAGCCTGCCGGCAGCCGCCTCGCCGTACTACCCCTACAAGCGCGCCTTCACCTCTGCCGACAAGGGCAAGACGCGCTTCACCTCGCAGCGCTGGTTCAACGCCGACCTGGAAAAGCTGATCGGTGAGTTCACCCACACGGCCGATCTCGAAAAGCAGAAGGAGATCATGAACAAGGCCCAGCGCATCGTGGCGGAAAACCTCCCGCTGACGCCGGTGTTCAACAACCCGAACTGGTATCAGTACAACACGACCCGGTTCACCGGATGGTCGACGGAGGAAAATCCCTTCGCCAACCCGTCGATCACCAACAACAACCGCGCCCGTCTGTTGAACCTTCTGGCTCTCCAGCCGGTCAAGTAACGCGCTCGTAAAAAGGGGGGCGGGGTCCGGATAACGGCCCCGCCGGTCGGAAATATGCCCTTCCTCCTTCGCAGAATCCTGTTCTATCTCGCGGCCTTCATCGCTGCGGCGACGATCAACTTCTTCCTGCCGCGCCTGATGCCGGGCGATCCGGTGGCGCTGATGTTCTCCAGCGCGGCGACGGAGCTGCCGCCGGAAAGCCTCGAGGCGCTGAAGCTGACCTTCGGTTTCGTCGACGGTCCGCTGTGGAAGCAGTATCTTTCCTACCTCTCCAGCATCTTCACCGGCGACCTCGGCGTCTCCGTGAAATATTTCCCGCTGCCGGTGACGGACCTGCTCGGCCGCGCGCTGATCTGGACCGTGGGCCTCGTCGGCACGGCGACGCTCATCAGCTTCGCGCTCGGCAGTTTCCTCGGCATGATCGCCGCCTGGAAGCGCGGCAGCCGGCTGGACGTGGCGATCTCCGTCACGTCGATCTTCGCGACGTCGATCCCGGCGGTCGTGACCTCGCTGGTGGCGCTCTTCGTCTTCGGCTTCTCGCTCGGCTGGTTCCCCACCGGCTACGCGCATGACCCGGCGCTCGATCCGTCATTCAGCCTCGCCTTCATCGCCAGCGTCGTCCATCACGCGCTTTTGCCGCTCATCACGCTCTGCTTCGTCTTGACGGGCGGCTTCACCGTGACCATGCGCAACAACATGATCAACCTGCTCGGGCAGGACTATGTGGTCATGGCGCGCGCCAAGGGGCTTTCCGACCGGCGCGTGATGATGCGCTACGCTGCACGCAACGCGCTTCTGCCGACCGTCTCCAGCCTTGCCATCGCGCTCGGCACCGTGCTCGGCGGCTCGCTGGTGACGGAGGTGGTGTTCAACTATCCCGGCCTCGGCAACACGCTCTACCAGGCGATCCTTGCCCGCGACTACCCGGTCATTCAGGGGCAGCTGCTCTTCATGACCGCCGCCATGCTCGTTTCCAACTTCGTCGTCGACGTCACCTATGTGCTGCTCGACCCGCGTCTCAAGGGGAGCGCCTGACATGGGCCAGCTCTTGATCGGCCTTCGCCGCAACCGCAAGGCGTTGATCGGCCTTGCCATCGTTCTCATCATCGTACTGGTGGCGCTCGCTGCGCCCCTGCTCACCGAGTATAATCCCGCCGGCCGCACCGGCCGCCCGCACCAGCCGCCGTCGGCCGAACATATCCTCGGCACGACCCGCCTCGGGCAGGATGTCTGGGCGCGGCTCATCTACGGCGCGCGCACCTCGCTTGCTGTGGGCTTTGCCGCCGGTTTCCTGATCACGCTGGTCGGCACCGCGCTCGGCATCATCGCCGGCTATCGCGGCGGCAAGACGGACGAGGTCATCAGCTTCTTCACCAACATGGTGCTGGTCGTGCCCAACCTGCCGCTGCTGCTGGTCATCGCCTCCTTTGTCGGGCAGGCCGGGCCGCTGGTCATCGCGCTCATCCTCGGTCTCACATCCTGGGCCTGGGGGGCGCGCGTCACGCGGGCGGAAACGCTCTCCGTCAAGCAGCGCGACTTCGTCAAAGCTGCCGAGATGATGGGCGAACCGCAATGGCGCATCATGGCCTTCGAGATATTCCCGAACGTCTTCTCCATCGTCGGCATCAACTTCATCGGTTCCGTGATCTTCGCCGTCATCACCGAAGCGACGCTGGAATTCCTTGGCCTCGGCGATCCCAACGTCATCTCCTGGGGCAGCATGCTCTACAACGCGCAGAAAGCCTCGGCACTTTCGGTCGGCGCGTGGTGGGACATTCTCGCCCCCTGCCTGGCGCTGGCCTTGCTCGGCATCGGTCTGTCGCTACTCAACTTCGCGGTGGATGAAATCGCCAATCCGCGGCTTCGCACCGGGGGGCGCCTTGCCCGCTGGTCCAGCCTCGTCAAATCCGGGGAGGGACGTCTGTGAGCGACACGCTGCTTTCCGTCAGGAATCTCACCATCGACTATATCGGCGCGGAGAAGGATTTTCGCGCGGTGGACGACGTCTCTTTCGACGTCGCGCCGGGCGAGGTCTTCGGCCTTGCCGGAGAATCGGGCTGCGGCAAGAGCACCATCGCCTTCGCCGTCAGCCGCCTGCACGGCCCGCCGGCCCTGATCCGAAAGGGCAGCGAAATCCGTCTCGACGGCCGCGACGTGCTCGGTCTCGACCGCAGGGAACTCGCCGATTTCCGCTGGCGCGAGGTCGCCATGGTGTTCCAGAGCGCCATGAACTCGCTGAACCCGGTGCTGCGCGTCGAGGAACAGTTCTACGACGTCTTGAAGACCCATACCGGCTGCTCGCGCAGCCAGGCGCGCGATCGGACGGCCGAGATGCTGAAGCTGGTCGACATCAAGCCGGAGCGCATGCGCGACTATCCGCATCAGTTCTCCGGCGGCATGCGCCAGCGCATCGTCATCGCCATCTGCATGGCGCTCGATCCCAAGCTTGTCGTCATGGACGAGCCGACGACGGCGCTCGACGTGGTGGTGCAGCGGGAAATCCTGCAGCGTATCGACGAACTACGCCGCCAGCGCGGTTTCTCGGTGCTGTTCATCACCCACGATCTCGGGCTGATGGTGCAGTTCTGCGACCGCATCGGCGTCATGCTGCAGGGCAAGATGGTCGAACAGGGGCCGTCGGAGGCGATTTTCCGCACACCGCAACATGACTATACCAAGAGGCTCTGGGCCTCGTTCCCGTCGCTCAAGGGAGGAGTTCTGGGATGACCGATCCGCTTCTGCGCTTCAAGGATGTCAGCAAGACCTTCGGCAATGCGGAAAGCGGCGTGCGCGCTGCCCGCGCCGTCAACTTCTCGCTCCACAGCGGCCGGGCGCTGGCGCTCGTCGGCGAATCCGGCAGCGGCAAGACGACCTGCGCCCGCATGGCGATGCTGGAATACCTGCCGTCGAGCGGCGAGGTGCTGTTCAAGGGCGAGCCGACCGCGACCCGCCGGGGGCGCGACCTCAAGGCCTACCGGCAGGCCGTCCAGATGATCTTCCAGGACCCCTTTGCCTCGCTCAATCCGGCCCACACCATCGCCTATCACCTGAAGCGGACGCTGAGCCTGCATCGGCCGGACATAGGCAAGGCCGGTCTCGACGCTGCCGTCGCGCAGCAACTCGAAGGCGTCAAGCTCGACCCCGCGCTCATCGCGCCGAAATATCCGCACGAACTTTCCGGCGGCCAGCGTCAGCGCGTCAATATCGCCCGCGCGCTTGCCGCCCGCCCGCAGATCCTCGTTGCGGACGAACCGACCTCGATGCTCGATGTCTCCGTGCGCCTTGGCGTTTTGAACCTGCTCAACGAGATGAAGACGGCGCGCAATCTGGGCCTGCTCTACATCACCCATGATATCGCCACGGCCCGCTACGTCGCCGAGGATATCGCGGTCATGTATAGCGGCCAGATCGTGGAATGGGGCGATTGCGGCGCGGTCATCGACAACCCGCAGCACCCCTACACGAAGCTGCTTCTCTCGGCCGTTCCCGACCCGGAACGCCGCTTCGCAGACGCCGAATCTCGCATCGATCCCGGCACCGTCGACGGCGTGCGCAAGCTTGCGGCGCGCGAGCAGAAGACTATCGTGCAGGCTGGCGACAACCATTTCGCGCTGGCGAGCGCCTGAGTAACGCCGCCGCCCGCCTCGGGCGGCGTCAATGGGCTTTCGGAATGCGTTTGGGCTTCCCCTCCGGCCCTGATCTGAACGCTTCAACCTTCGCCGGTTTTCGGGCAGAGCATCAAGGAAACAGGCGAAATGAAGCGCGCACCCTCTCCACCGCCATAGTCGCCGGCCTCTGGCCCAAGCGCTTAGCCGCCATCACCGCCCCACCGGTATTGGGGCCGGGATAAACGAGAATGGTATCCTGCAGGCCGGCTTCCAGTCCAGGCTGCTCGTTCCAGCCCTTGCCAAACCATTCCCGCATGTACCGGCCGGTCGTATCCGTTCCTACGAAAACGAGAACCCGAGGATGGGGCCTGCCCTTGTCGTAGCCCAGCGGTAAGACGAGATAAAAACTTCTCTCCCCGCCCGCCGCCTCCGAGAAATCGCGGGACATCTGCTCGGCCCGAGCCGGCAGAAATGTGGCCAGCCAGATGGCGAGGAGGAGAAGGGTGTGCATGGAAATGGTGATGACAGGCCGCCGGGCTGCCAGCAAGCAGGCACGTGGACTGCCACAGGGTAGATGAGGTTTTAGGCTGACGGGCGTGCGCCTTCCGGGTTCCTGCTGCACCTTGCCCTATGCAGTGCGGCGGGCAACGCCGATGCACAGCTTGCCGGTCGGACGCTGCAACTCTTCTAGATAGCTTAAGACCCAAAGGTCGAGGTTGCGCATGGCACGAATTGGTTACGCACGCGTCAGCACTGGCGATCAGGATCAGGAAGGACAGCTTGAACGGCTTCGGGCTGAAGGTTGGGGAGTAGTCCGAGCCGAAAAGATGTCGGGGTGAGCCGCGAGCGGAGTTCTCGACGGTCATACAGTGCCTTCATCCCAGCAGCGAGCTGGTTGTGACGCGGCTGGACCGAATTGGCGCGATACGCGCGACGTTCTGAGCATCCTGCATGACTGTCAGACGTGAGGCGCCTTCGTGACAGTATTCGATTCTCACGTCTCCACCAGAGGAGAGACGGGGCATGTCTATCCGGCCGTGGATGGCCCGCACAATCCCAATCTCGGGCATTCGGTCGGCATGGCGGGCGGCACCAACAGCTTCAACATCTCCTCCCACAATTTCGACCGGCTGGAGGAAGGCATGGTCTTCGTCCTGCACACACAATGGCTGGAAGCCCAGTCCGCGGGATGCAATGTCGGCGACCTCTACCTCGTGACGGCGGACGGCTTCGAAAACCTCAGCCGCCACACCCCGCTCGAAACGCATCGCGTGGCCGTGCGATGCGTTTGCTCCCGCCGCGGGCGCGGCGGGAGCAAACAACGTTCCTTGTGTGGCAAAAACGCATCCGACATCACTTTGGTGATCGATGTGATGGATCGGGTACCCCTCGGTGCGGCTGGCACGCATCTTGCCAAGCTCGCGTCCGATTTCGATCCGCACACCGACGGATTCCGGAAGCTCAGCGATCTTGGCCGAAAGACGAACGCCGTCGAGATTGATCATTCGCAAAGCGGTGCGTCGCGAATCCGCATCAAGTCGCAGACCAGGAAAAAGCCCGCCGCAAAGCCCTCATAGGCCCGGCTGCGTGAAAGCCGCTTTGGGGCTCTTAGATCGTCTTCCTGGCGATGTTGTCAGCGCCTGGTTGCCATCCACAAGACATGGCGCGCGCCACTGTTCTTGTTGCTGGCGCGCACGCTCACCTCGTCCGTGGCAAACCCGATCTCGCGCAATCGACGTGTGAACGCCCGATCCGGTGCGGAGGACCAGACTGCCAGCACACCGTTTGGACGCAGTGCAGACTTGGCGGCCCTAAGACCGTCATGGCTATATAGACCGTCATTGGAAGCGCGCGTCAGTCCATCGGGGCCGTTGTCGACATCAAGCAGGATCGCATCATATGCGGCCTTCTTCGATCGGATGAGGCCACCGACGTCACCGAGATGAATATCGACACGCGGGTCGTCGAGTGTGCCGTTATGGAGTCCCGCCAAAGGCCCACGGCCCCATTCGACCACGGCCGGGACGAGTTCGGCAACAACGACGTGGGCATCTTGTGGCAGCGCAGCCAATGCGGCCCGCAACGTAAATCCCATACCGAGACCACCAACGAGCATGCTTGGGTTCTTCCGGCCAACGATGCGCTCACAGCTCAAGGTCGCCAGCGCCTCTTCCGAGCCGCTCAGCCTGCTGTTCATGAGCTCCGTCGAGCCGAGCATGATGGAGAATTCGCTACCGCGCTGCTTCAGGCGCAGATCACCCGCCTCGCCAGGAATGGTCGCGCGATCAAGTTGGATCCAAGGAAGCATCAGGGCATCTCGTTACATTGTTTGGCGCCTCGTACCATGGCAGCCGTCCCGACGACATCCCATTCTCGATAAATCAAGGAAGCACCACCGATCCTTGGCGTAGCTTAATTATGTGAGCCGCCCATTGTTCCAGGAGATTCCGCCGCTGCTCAAGATAGCGGTTCGACGGTATGCGCACTCCACTCGTCTCGTTTGTACAGCCGGAGATCGCTGCCATCGGATAGCTTGCCGGGGCCGGCATTCTTTACGACAAGCGCTGAAAGCTCGTTCAATGCCCTCGTCAATTGATCCCCATTTTGCTTTTCACTTCAGGTGAGCAAAGATGCACGACAATGAACGCAGTTTTACAAGGAAATATAGGGGTAACAGCAAGAATATGCCTTTTTTGGACAAGGTTACACCTTGTCGGACAAGCGTTCAATGCTGGCAGTCGGGTTCGAACGCTGGTCCTGCCTGCTTGTCTTTGCCGGCAATGCCGCGGCCATCGGCCTTTACGAGACGGCCAGCTTTTCGCTGCGCCAGCCGGAATGACGTTCACCGCCCTGTCCGCTTTTTGCCCGATTTTGCCACCAACAACGGCAGGATCGTAGATGAACGGTTTCCTCAAGAAAGCGGCGCTTGCCCTCAGCATCGGCGCCATGGCTATCGGCAGCTATCTCGTGAGCATTCAACTGACGGGTAACTTCTTCCCGATGGCCGCCGACCAACGTCTGGACGCGGAGGGCGCGGCTCGTGGCTATCTTGAAGGACGCAAAGCACCCGATCCTCATTCATTGCCGCTCTGGCGCTGACCGCACGGGTCTTGCTTCCGTCATTTACCTCGCCAAAGTCGCTAAAGTGGATGAGGAGGTGGCCGAGCGGCAGCTATCAGTGCGCTACGGTCATATCGGTATCCCGCTCTTGTCGCCGACCTATGCCATGGACGAAAGCTGGGAAGCGCTGGAAACCGCCGGAAACTAGGGCGTTTCGGCGGTACGCAATGCCGGCAAGATCAAGCTCTGGCTTCATATTCCATGAGCGACTTTGCGCTAGTGGCTAACTGGATTGAGACAGCCCATGGTTGGGAACGCCAGCTCGACCCGCAGTCCCGGTTCTGCATCGGCCAACACAAGATCGGCGCTGTGCAAGTCCGCCACCGCTTTCACCAGTGCAAGCCCCAGTCCGGTGCCCTCGGTGCTCCGGCTTTTCTCAAGCCGGTAGAGGCGGCGCAGGACCTTTTCCCGTTCACCTGGGGGAATGCCGGCCCCGGTGTCCCTTGTCGAGACGATCACTCGATCCGTCCCCTTGCGCACCGCGCAGGTAATCTCGGTGCCGGGTGGGCAGTGGCGGATTGCGTTTTCGATGAGGTTTGCCAGAGTTTGCGTTAACAGCTCTTTGTCACCGCTAACGCAAGCCGGCCCAGCGGCATCTAGACGGAGTGCATGGCCTGCATCGGCGGCCACATCGCCATAAATCTCCGCCATGGCCTGCATCAGGGCGGTCAGATCGACAGCCGTGAATTGCGCACGCCGTGCGCCGGTCTCGATCTGGGCGATACGGAGCAGCGCGGAGAACGTTTCGTTGATCCTTTCGCTCTCAGCGATCGCCTCCATCAGATCGTCTTCGGCGGAGAGGCCATCCGCAAGCCTGGCGGCTGCGTTCTCTATCCTGATCCGCAATCGGTTAAGTGGGGTACGCAGGTCGTGGGCGATATCGGCGCTGACCTGCCGCATCGCCTCGACCGAGCCTTCGAGCCTGACGAGGCTGGCATTGATCGCCGAAGAGATGCGGTCGAGATCGTCGCCCCGCCCCGAGACCGGCAGGCGTGCGGACAGATCGCCGTGCGCCACCAGGGCAACGGCGGCCTCGGCGCTGGAAAGCCGGTTCTGGACCCGCGCCGCAAGGATCGCGCCTGCCGCAACGGTCGCCAGCCCGGCAATGAGGGCAGCCCAGCCGAAGGCGCCGAGGACGACGGTCTGCAATTCCTTCTGGTCGGCGTCGGCCAGACCGACGGCAAGGCTATATTGCCCCGCCGGACCTGAAAACATCCGGTAGAGATCGCCGCCGGGAATGCCCAGCTCTGCGGCCGGGATCGTCGACCAGCCGGCCGGCAGGGCCACGTCCGTGACATTGCCCGCAAGGATTTGCCCCTTGTCGTCCGTCAGCAGATAGGCGGTCGACCGGTCGGGGCTGGCTTCGATGCGGGTGGTGACGGCTTCGATCAGGTCGATCTTGTCGTTCAGCAGGCTCGTGCGGGCAATGGCCGTGAAGATCTCGGTCACGCGGGCATCCTGCCGCGCAGACAGCCGCTCCCGCATCAGGCCGTAGCCGACACCGCCGGCAAGCAGCAATGTGGTCAGAACGAGCAGCGTCACGCCCAGCGCGAGCCGGAACGAGCTGTGCCGCCAAAGGTCAGCGGGCCGCATGGAGCGAATAGCCCATGTTCTTGACCGTGTGCAGAAGGGCGGTCTCGAAGGGTTTGTCGATCTTGGCGCGCAGGCGGCTGACATGGGTTTCCACCACCGAGGTCTTGGGGTCGAAGTGGAAATCCCAGACCCGCTCCAGCAGCATGGTGCGCGTCACCACGCGGCCTTCGTTGCGCATCAGCACTTCGAGCAGCGTGAATTCCCGGGGCAGGAGATCGATCGGCTGGCCGGCGCGGGCGGCGGTCCGGCGCATCAGGTCGAGTTCCAGATCGGCGACGCGGAGTAGGGTTTTCACCTCCTGCACCGGCGGGCGGCGGGCGAGCGCATTGACGCGCGCCATCAGCTCGGCAAAGGCGAAGGGCTTGACCAGATAGTCGTCGGCGCCGGCCTCCAGCCCGTCGACGCGGTCGTCGATGCCGCCGAGCGCCGTGAGGAACAGAATGGGCGTCTTGCGGCCCGCAGCCCGTAGGGCCCGCACGAGCGAGAGCCCGTCCAGCCCCGGCAGCATCCGGTCGATCACCAGCACGTCATAACTCTCGCGCGTTGCCTGAAACAGGCCGTCGGTGCCCTCCGCCAATACATCGCAGACGTGACCCTGCTCGAAAAGGCCGCGCGCGACATAGGCGGAAACGGAAGGGTCATCCTCGATCAGCAGGATACGCATGGGTGCTTTCGGTTGTTCGGGGCGTAAGGGACAGCCTGTGGATAAGACAACAGCTTAACGCGAGGTTCTCGTCCACTATACAAATCTGTAATCCGGTTGAAATCCGGGTGCATGGTGGCGCGTTCAAAACCTTCGGCGGGAAAAGCATATTTCCCTATCGGAGCACCATCATGAAACAGTTTCTCCTCGCTGCAGCCTTGATCGCCGTGCCTGTCACAGCCTTCACGGGCTTTCAGTTCTACCAGAGCCGGGCGAACGCCGCCGCAGGCGTCACCGCATCCGGCCTCGGTGATCTCTCGGCATTCAATTCCATTGTGACGGATGTACAGACGATTGCCGGCACGGGCGACCTGTCCGCCGCAAAAGCCCGGATCAAGGATTTCGAAATCGCCTGGGATCAGGCCGAAGCCGGACTGAGGCCGTTGGACCCCGCCCGCTGGGGCGCGATCGACGAGGCGGCCGACGCCGCGCTGTCGGCCCTGCGCGCCAAAACGCCCGATCCAGCCGTGGTCAATGAGACACTCGCGGCGCTGCTGGCTGCTTTGACAAACGAGAAGGCGGTGACGAAATGAGCCCTGCAAATACGACATCCGCCCCGGCGAACCGTGTGCCGGACGTGACCCTGAATTTCTGGCTGATCAAGCTGATGGCCGTCACCATGGGGGAAACCGCCGCCGATTATCTCGCGGTCAATCTCGGCTTCGGCCTGACGGCGACGTCCCTGATCATGACGGCGGTGCTGGCGGGGGCGCTGGTTCTGCAGTTCGGGCAGAAACGCTATGTGCCCTGGAGTTACTGGTTGGCCGTTGTGCTGATCAGCATCGTCGGCACGCTGGTCACCGACAATCTGGTGGACAATTTCGGCGTACCGCTTCTCGCCACGACGATCCTCTTCACCGTCGCGCTCGCCGTGACTTTCCTGCTCTGGTTCCGATCCGAGGGCACGCTTTCGATCCACGCGATCTTCACGACCCGACGGGAAATCTACTACTGGCTGGCGATCCTGTTCACCTTCGCCCTCGGCACGGCGGCGGGGGATCTGGTGGCGGAGCAGTTCGGTCTCGGTTATCTCGCGACGGGCATCCTGTTCGGCATGATCATCGCCTCGCTTGCAGCCGGTTACGTCCTGATGGGGCTCGATGCGATTCTGGGGTTCTGGCTGGTGTACATCTTCACCCGTCCGCTCGGCGCCTCTTTCGGGGATCTGCTGTCGCAACCTGTCCAGTATGGTGGGATGGGTCTGGGTACCGTCATCACCAGCGTCCTGTTCCTTGCTGCCATCACGGTGATCGTCACGTCGATGAGTGTCGGCCGCAATGGCCGGGATTATGCGCGCTGATGGTCCCTGGAATGGATGACATGGCGCCCCGGCCTCGTGACGGCAACGAGTGCAATTCCGGGCGAGCCGGTACTTCGCCAGCGGAAGCGATTGGCGACAGCATGGCAGTCCGGTTGACATGCCATTGGTTCGGCTCCCGTCAGGAGCTTATATGGAATGGATTTGTTGGCGCGGAGATCGGTGTGATTGACGCACCATCAAAGCGGGCAGCGCTTCAGCACCTGTTCGATGTGGTGTTTCGCATTCGTCAGCTCGAACTGCGTCGTATAATGAAACGGCGCGTCCACGGTTTCGAGATCGGCCCAGCGGTGGCCTGAGGTCAGGGCCTTTAGCAGGCGCGGCTGATCGGAAAAACGCGCGAGCCGCTCGCCGGCACCGCCTTTGTCCAGTTTGATCACGGCCTTGTAGCTGCCGATGCCAAGGCGCACGCTGCGTACGTCTCCTTCCTCGCCGTCCGTGGTCTGGATGACGAAGACCGGTCCGCCTTTCTTCTCGCAACGCACGATGTAGCAGGTGTCGCCCTCGCCGCCGTCGACATCCGGACAGGTCCCGACGGCGCCGGCATTGTGGCCGGAGAGCGCGATCCACGGCCGTGGCTGTTCGGTCTCTTGGGCAAAGGCGGCAAGAGACGAGGTGCACAATGCGATCAGGGAGACTGTCACGGCGCGGATGCAGGCCATCGATAATCCTCCGGAACAGGTGGCTGCTTCGAGCGCGGGGCAGCGCTATGGTCCATGATCTGCCAAACCGGAGCAGTTGACAAGAGCACCACTCCGGGCGGCATCGAGGCTCCCTTGGGGAGGTTCTGTCCATGCATGAGTTGCGGAAAGGCCGTTTACATTGCCGCTTGATTACATGGCGATAAACAATCAAGGGTTGAGTATATTCAGTAGTAAATGCGCGACAAGAGCGTGGGGCATGGCCTTCTCCGATCGAGAAATTCCATAAAAGGCATGCCCACTGCCGGCAAGGCCTGTCCATGGAAGACCGAGACCGCTTCGCATGAGGATCCGCGCGACGGACGCGGTCAAGGGAATCCCGGCCTGCGGTTCATGAGCTTCAGTTGCTCGACGCAGCAGGCAGCCCGCAAGCGGGTGAGTTGGGGCGATAGGCTTCCAACCCCATATCACGACATCCCCAATCGATGAGATAGGCCACCCCGAGATATTGGTGAACCAAAGCGCTTCACTCAGATGGACCGCGGCGGTCGAAAAGCTGGTTGCGGTGAAGCAAAGAAAGTCGAAGGTGGTCGCGACGATACCGGTGCCGCACGCGATTATGTGCCCGGTGACGTGGCATCGGCGTCACGGAGGCAGCGTAGGAGAAGGGGCTGCGCGTGCCGCAGGACCTCTCCGTCAAGGGCTACGACGGCCAGGAACTGGCCCGCTCCCCCATCCCCGCTCTCGACGCCGGTGCTGCCGAACGACGCGATGGGCCAGAAGGCCGCCGAAATCCTCATCGACATGGCGATCCATGGAAAGCAGACGCGTGCGATGACCATCAAGGTCGATGGCCCGCTCGTTGTGCGGGATACGCGGCGGACAGAACGGCGCGCTGCTGGATCGTGCGCTATTCGAAGAGGTCGGGATTGGCCGCCTCGATTTGCGGCAGGTCCGCCAGGATCCCGTTGAGATGGCGGCGCATGGCGGCTTCGGCGGTGTCGGCGTTGCGCGTGTCGATGGCGTTGATGATCGCCTCGTGCTCGGCGATCAGCCGCGTCATGGAATCGGGATGGCGGAGCTGCAGGTTGCAGACGCGGTCCATATGCGCCTTGATGTCGGAGATCGCGTTCCAGGCGAGGCCGCAACCGGCGCCATCGGCGATGGCGATGTGGAACTGCTCGTCCTCGCGGCGGAAGGCGTTGTGGTCGTCCGCGTCCCGCGCGGCAATCTGGCGGGCGAGGATCGCATCGATCCTGCGGCGGGTCCAGGTGTCGAAGGATTCGCTCGCGCGCCGGGCGACGGCGGTCTCTATCGCCTCGCGCACGAAGCGGGCTTCCATCATCTGGCGCGCCGAGATGCGCACGACGACCGTGCCGCGGTTCGGGCGGATATCGACCAGCTTCGACTTGCCGAGCGCGATCAGCGCCTCGCGCACCGGCTGGCGCGAAATCCCCATGCGGGTTGCGATCTCCTGCTCGGAAAGCCGCATGCCCGGAGCGAGTTCCAGGCGGATGATGGCTTCGCGCAGGTCCCGCTCCACCTGTGCCGCGGCGGTTTCACCGGTGTCGATCTTCAGGGATTCAAGGTTCACGTCTTTTGCCGCCGTCATGCGTTGACATCCAATAGTGGCCACCATACGGTACCATACAATTCATGCGCAACAGAAATCCGGCGGCTTGAAAACCGGAGCAACAGGGAGTGGCTGGCGACGCATTGCCGGCCGGAAGACGATATTGCTGTCAAATTTCATTGCACCCGATGCCCATGATCCCCGGCTGAATATTAAATCCCGCTATCGGATGCTTGTCGATGGCAAGTCGGTCGATGCGGCTTCGGGAAAGACCATCGACCGGATAAGCCCCGGCCATGCCGGCGTCGTGGTCGGGATATGGCCGGAAGCCTCGGCGCAGGATGTGCGCCTGGCGGTGGCCGCCGCGCGCCGCGCCTTCGATACCGGCCCCTGGCCGCGCATGTCGGGCGCAGAGCGCTCGCGCCTGATGTTCAAGGTGGCGGACCTTATCCTTGCGCATCAGGAGGAACTGGCGCTGGCCGAAAGCCTGGAGGTCGGCAAGCCGATCATCCAGGCGCGCGGCGAGATCGGCTTCTGCGCCGACCTCTGGTCCTATGCGGCGGGGCAGGCCCGCGCGCTGGAAGGCCAGAGCCACAACAATATCGGCGATGACCGCCTCGGCCTCGTGCTGCGCGAGCCGGTCGGCGTCGTCGGCATCATCACGCCCTGGAACTTCCCCTTCATCATCGCCTCCGAGCGCGTGCCGTGGGCCATCGGCGCCGGCTGCACCGTGGTGCTGAAGCCGTCGGAATTCACCTCGGGCACCTCGATCCGCATGGCGGAACTGGCGCGTGAGGCGGGCATCCCCGATGGCGTCTTCAATGTCGTCACCGGCTATGGCGATCCGGCGGGACAGGTGCTGGCGGAAGATCCCGGTGTCGACATGGTCGCCTTCACCGGCTCCGTCCGTGTCGGCACGAAGCTCGGCGAGATCGCGGCGCGCAGCGTCAAGCGCGTCGGGCTGGAGCTTGGCGGCAAGGGGCCGCAGATCGTCTTCGCCGATGCCGATCTGGGCGCGGCCGCCGACGGCATCGCCTACGGCGTCTATCACAATGCCGGCCAGTGCTGCATTTCCGGCAGCCGGCTGCTGGTCGAGGAAAGCATCCGCGACGCCCTGATGGAGCGCCTGCTCGACATTTCCCGCAAGGTCACCTTCGGCGATCCCCTGAACGAGCGCACGAAGATCGGCGCGATGATCTCGGAAGCGCATGTGCAGAAGGTACATTCCTATGTGGAGGCCGGCGTCGCTGCCGGCGCGCAACTGCTGCTGGGTGGCGAAAGGGTCGGCCGGCAGGCCGGTCTCTACTACGCGCCGACGGTTTTCGCCGGCGTCACGCCCGACATGTCGATTGCCCGGGAGGAAATCTTCGGCCCGGTGCTCTCGACGCTCACCTTCAGGAGGGCCGACGAGGCGGTGGCGATGGCCAATGCCACGGAATTCGGTCTGTCGGCGTCCGTCTGGTCCACCAATCTCGAAAATGCCCTGCAAAGCATCCGCCGCATTCGCGCCGGCCGCTGCTGGATCAACAGCGTGATCGACGGCACCCCGGAACTGCCGATCGGCGGCTACAAGAAGAGCGGCCTCGGCCGCGAGCTCGGCCGCTACGGCTTCGATGAATATTCCCAGTTCAAGGGCGTGCACGTCACGCTCGGGCGCCCGGCGCCCTGGTTCGCATAACCGGCCGCTTCGGCGGGAGGAATATCTGACCTGGAGTGATCTTTGGTCGGAGCCTGCCAGCCGAGCCCTGTTGGGTCTTTTGGGTCCGCATCACATCCAAAGGGAGGATACGCAAATGAAGTCGACCAGGTTGCAAGCAGCGGCGATGGCCGCGGGCGTTGCCACCATGATGGCGTCGACGGCGCTCGCCGCAAACGTCAAGGCCGATGGTCATCTACCCCGATCCGAGTGTCCAGTTCTTTAATCCCGTGGTGAGGGTACGCAAGACGCCGCCGCCCGGTTCGGCGTCGATCTCGACGGGGCCAAGGACAATTGCCGCCAGGCCTATGCCGACATGGACGAATTCACGTCGGGTTACGAACTCGGCAACCGCATGATCAAGGAATTCGGCCTGAAGTCCGGCGACGTCGTCTTCAACCCGCGCGACATTCCGGAGGCGAGCTTCGCCGTCGCCTGTGGCGGCGGCATCGAAATGACTGCCCTGTAACGTCACGTTCGTTGGCGCCGAGCGCCTGGTCGGCGACGGTGATCTGGCCTACTTCGCCCCTACGGTGAACAGAGGTTCACCCAACCGCGATACGTCAACCTCGATGCCGAGGCCGGGCGCCGTCGGCGCGGAGCCGAAGCCTGCGGAGGAACGCGGTGTATGGTTTGCCAGATGGCCGTCCGTCCAGTCGTTGAAGAACGGCGTCATCAACAGGGATTCCGGGCGCGTCGTGGCCGCGACATGGGAGGTTGCCGCAGTGATGATGTCCCCGCCCCACATGTCTTCGACCGAAACCGCCATGTTCAGTTCCTGCAGGAGGTCGCGGGCCTTCACCACATTCGTGAGGCCACCGAGCTTTCCGAATTTCAGGTTCACGGAAACGGCGTTGGCTTCATATTTCGCCCGGTACACCTCGTCATGGTTGATGATGGACTCGTCGAGCACCAGCGGGACCGACGATCCGCGGTGGGCGAGAATGCAATCCGCGGTGCTGCGGCATGGTTGCTCGACATAGACGGCAAGGCCGGCCAGCCCCTGCAGAGCCAGCTTGGCGGCGGCCAGCGACCAGCCACCATTCGAGTCCGCGACGATCACTGTTTCGGCATCGCCCGCTTCCACGCTCGCCCGTGTGCGGGCGATATCGTCGAATGGGTTGTTGCCGACCTTGAGCTGAAACCGATTGATGCCCGCGCGCCGGCGCTCACGAATGAACTCCGCCATCGCCTCCGGGCGATCCAGAGGCACGGCCTCATAGATCGGAAATCGCTCGTTGAGGACGCCGCCGATCAGCGCCGAAATCGGCCGGTCCAGCGATTTTCCGAGGATGTCCCAGCAAGCGATGTCGATCGGGCTCTTGGCGAACTCCTGGCCCATCAGGGTGCCGTTCATGATGCGGGATACTTTTCCGATATTGGTCGGATCAGCGCCGATCAGCGCCTCGCCGAGATCCTTCAGGGCCGTTCGGATGCCGTCGGGAAAGGTGGGCAGATAGACCTTGCCGAGGGTTGTGATCTCGCCCCAGCCGGCAATACCCTCGTCGGTGCGGATGCGTACGACCGTGCCGTCTTCAGCGCTCGCGACCCGGTTGCCCGACATTACATAGGTGCCGTGGGCGTAGCCGACCTCATACTTGTAAACATCGATGCCGACGATCTTCATGGGGGCTCCTCTCAAGATTTGTATATTGTATAAAATATAAAATAATGCACCGCAAGCCATCGGCCGACCAGAAGGTGGGATCACGGCAGGAACCCCGGCGGTGCGTCGCCCGGTCGAATATTGTATAAAATCTGAAAGCGGCTATACGCGGAGGCAAGGATCCATCGGAAACTGCCGCCAATGACCGCAGCCGGAAAAAGCCTCAAGCACAAGACGATGGCGTCCGCCGCGGCCGAGGAAATCCGCAATCGCATCCTGTCGGGAGCCTATCCGCCCGGTTTCCAGCTACGTCAGGATGGTTTGGCCGGCGATCTCGGCATGAGCCGCATTCCGATCCGCGAGGCGCTGGTTCAGCTCGAAAGCGAGGGACTGCTCAAGATCCTGCCCCATCGGGGGGCCGTCGTCGTTGAGCTCACGGTGGATGAAATCGAAGAGCTGTTCAATATGCGGCTTCTCCTCGAACCATTCCTTTTCAAGCGGTCAGCACCCCTGCTGACGCAAGCCGATTTCAAAGCCCTGCGCGACATACAGGTGCAATATGCTCAGTCCATTGACAAGCTCGACATCGATGCCTGGAACCAACTGAATACGGACTTTCATCTCACTTTGTATCGGCATGCCGGCAGCCCCCGTATTGTCCAGACTGTGCAGAACCTGCTGGTCGAATGCGACCGTCACACGCGGATCCAGCTTTCATCCATTCGGGGTGACCGGGAGCGAGCCGTATCCGAACACGCCGAACTGCTTCGCCTCTGCGAAGACGCGGCCTACGAGGAGGCTGCCAGCCTCATGTATCGACATATCGATCACATCCGCCTCGGGCTGGTGGTGCTGCTTGGCCGTGACGGAGGCGCCGCGGTCTGACCTGCTTGAACGCATGCTGTGCATGTTCGAGTTCAGAGGCGAGTGTGTTGATTTCACCGAGAGCCGACCCGGGATTGAAATGACCCCCTCGGGCTGGACCAGCGAGGCGCTTTGAACCCAGCCTCATGCTGGGCGAGTTGGGTTTCAAATTCTGCTGGCTATCCCTAGCCACAGGCCGAGTGCAGCCGCTTGGCATTGTAGAGCATCTTCGATGAATCCGGGCAAGCGTTCGGCCAGGCCTGCGAAGGTCTCGTAGCTGGCGACGTGGATATCCTGGACTTTCAGGGTCTTCATGAAGCTCTCTGCTTAGCTCTTATGTAGCGCGCCATTTGAATTTGCGCGCTACAACAATGCTCGCGAAAGAGCTTCTGTCGATTTTGTCGGGAAGATTTTCATCAGCCCTCGGGATGGCTGTAAATCCTTGATATGCAAGGATTTCCGCTGGTCGGAGTGGAGTGATTCGAACACTCGACCCCCACGTCCCGAACGTGGTGCGCTACCAGACTGCGCTACACTCCGTGACCAGCGGCGCTTCCTATAGAACAGGCTTTTCGTTTCGACAAGCGCAAAATATCAAAAAAATTCGCTGACTTGGAGAAAAGGCTGGTGCGCCGGGAAAAATTTCTTTTCCGCCTCGGGAATGACGGGAACCGCCCGCGCATTTGGCCGTTGCCGCATCATGGAACAGATCCTTGCAGACCTCTTTCCGAGGACCGAAGTGCCTTATCCGGTCATCCTTGCCCGTATGGTGGGCGCCATCCTGTTCGGCGCAGCCATCGGGGCTGAGCGGGAATATCGCGATCATGCGGCGGGACTGCGCACCCATATCCTCGTCGCGCTCGCGGCTTGCGTTTTCGCGCTGCTGGCGCTGGAGAGCGTGCATATGGCCAGCTTCTCCGACGAGCAGGTGCGTATCGATCCGCTGCGCGTCATCGAAGCCGTCACGGCGGGTGTCGCTTTCCTGGCGGCGGGCATGATCGTCTTCTCGCGCGGCGAGGTGAGGGGGCTGACGACAGGGGCGGGCATGTGGCTTGCCGGGGCGGTCGGCCTTTCGGTCGGTCTCGGTTACTGGTTCGTCGGCTTCTTCGCGACGCTTGCCTGTTTCGTCGTGCTCTTCCTGCTCGGGAGGATCGAGCAGCGCTATGGCGCAGCGAAAGCGGATGAGGCCGCTGAGAAATAGGCCGGTTGAGCCTTCCCGTCGTATCGGAATGGAACCAGTCGGTGGCCTGCGCGTTTTACAGGAGACACAACAACGGAAAGGACAATTCGATGGCTCGGGCTTTGATCCTCTGGATTATGGGCGTTCCGCTCTTTCTCGTGCTGCTGATCTGGTACTTCTTCTTCTGAGCATCAGACGGTCAGTCGCCGGCAAGGCGTGAAAACATTCTGAAATCATGAAAGGCACCCTTGAACCAGGCTCTCTGGCGAAGGGTGCCTTCATATTGAAAGCCGGCCTTTTCCAGCACGCGATCGGACGCCGGGTTGCCCGGCAGGGTCCAGGCCTCCAGACGGTTGAGGCCGAACGGCCCGAAACCGCAGGCGATCACCGCCGCCAGCGCCTCGCCCATGTAGCCCTTGCCCCAGGCGGTGGGATGCAACTCGTAGCCGATCTCGGCGCGGCGATTGGGGGCATCCAGACAGTTGAAGCGTATCGCGCCGAGCAGCGCCCCGGTAATTGCATCCTCGATCATCCAGGCGCATCCCTTGCGCTTGTAGAAAGCCTCGGACATCCATTTCAACGGCCGTTCGACCTCGCCGCGTTTCGGCGCGTCTGCCCAGTTGGAAAAGCGTGTGACCTCCGGGCAGGAGAGAATGGCGTGGAATGCCTCATAGTCCGCCATGCGGGGCAGCCGAAGGTTGAGGCGCGCGGTGGAGAGCACCGGGAAAACTTCGGGCGCGAAAGGTTTGGGCATCGTCTCTGTCCCGCATGGTTCCTGTCGGCATCCTTGCAGAAATTCCCGATGCGGCAAGAGCCAAACGAAAAGCGGCGCCACAGGGGCGCCGCCGTCCAGTCGTCCTGCCTGAAGGCCTATTCGTCGAGATCGGCAAGGATTTCGGCGGCCCGTCCCACGCTGGTGTGGCGCACGTCCACATCCTGACGCCGATCCGCGAAAAGCGCGGTCGCCATGATCTTCTCCGCAAGGTCGGCGGGCAGCGAGAGCAGCACGCGCTGGTCGTCCTTGTGGATGCCGCCGAGTTCCGAGCGGCGGCCCGTGATCATGCCGCCGGCCACCGTGTTGTTGGTGTCGGGGTCGATCAGGATGAAGGCGCCGGTCGTGCGGTTCTGCTCGTAGGTGTCGAAGATCGCCTGTTCGTCGAAGGTGAGATGCACCTTGCCGATGGCGTTCATGCCCAGCTTTTCCGCCGTATTCCACTTGGAGCTTTTCAGGTCGAGCTGGCTCACCGGCTCGACGGTAACGCGCTGGCGGCGCGAGCCGCTCTTC
>APMI01047191.1_pt1 | contig 22955 bp, 17 predicted proteins | sample 667938 | NCBI WGS metagenome assembly APMI01 (sample SAMN01084076, study PRJNA167559) | wastewater metagenome | biome: Wastewater | place: Denmark: Ejby Moelle, Odense | collected 2011-11-28
AAATTTCCTGGTGTAAACAAAGAACTGGGGCCGGAGATGAAGAGTACAGGCGAGGCCATCCGTTTTATCAAAGACCTGAGAGATCCTTATTTCAGGACTTTGTATAAAGAAAGGAGTATGCATTTGAGCAAATAATTTTTGTACTTTTAAATAAAAAATTATGGGCTTAGTGTATGCTGATATTGAACTAATCAATGCAGGCGATCTTGAAATGGTTAGAAGGAGCTTCATGGATAAAGATGATGTAAAAAGGATGCATTTAAATATGCTTGTGGATAGTGGTGCTTATATGATGGCAATCAATGAAACGATCCAGGAACAACTTCAAATACCATTTATAGAGAAACGGAAAAGCATCATGGCCAATGGAAGTGTTGAGGAACACGATGTTGTAGGACCCATTGTTGTTAAGTTCAAAAACCGCCAGGCAGTTTGCAATGCAGTTGTACTGCAGGGAAGTAATGAACCTCTTTTAGGTGCTATCCCCATGGAGGAAATGGACGTGCTTATACATCCCCTCCGGCAAGAATTAATCGTAAATCCTGAGCATCCTTATTTTGCACAATTAAGCCTGAAGTGAAGCTCTTCGGAATTTTCCCGCTTTCTCCAAAGATTTTAGATGCCGTTGTTTCATGACTCCCTATAAAGAAAGGAGTATACATTTGAGCAAATAAAAGTGTATTTACATCGTGATAACCGCCGCTGGCGGAAACACAGTACCGGCTTTTGAATTTGATCTGCATATGCTGAAATAATATTAACTTAGGGTATGTCAAAACCCTTAGACATACCAATCTGGAAAACGGCGCCTACTATCCGCCTGTTGCTGCCACTGATCGCAGGCATCCTGTTACAATGGTATCTGCAATGTGCGGTGGTATTCGCTGCAGCGGCCATTGTTTCATTCAGCCTCGCTTTCTGCTTGTTTTCGTTTTTGCCACTGGCTGAAAAATTCAATCTGCAGGCAGTGCAGGGGCTGCTGTTGCAATTAATACTGGTGGCTGCCGGGATGCTCATTACCTGCAATAAAGATATCAGGCTCCGGTCTAACTGGTATGGCAATCATTACCGTGAAGGCGATATGATCGTTGCTACCATCAAAGAGCCACTGGTAGAAAAAACAAAGTCGTTCAAAGCAGATGCATATGTAGAAACAGTGCTGCACAATGGCACTTCCCTGGCCAGCGAAGGAAAATTACTCCTCTATTTTTCAAAAGATTCCGGTACTGTGCCTTTACACTACGGCGACCAGGTACTGATCAGTAAAAAATTAACCGCCATCAAAAATTCCGGTAACCCGGGCGCCTTCAATTATGAACGTTATGCAGCCTTTCAGCAAACCTTTCACAATGTATTTTTAAAGCCGGGCGATTGGGTGAAGCTGCCAACCAGCAACCGCAGCGCTTTCTGGTCTTTCCTGTTTACAGCAAGAGAAAAAGTATTGAGCATACTGCAAACAAATATTGTGAACAGCAAAGACGAACTGGGTATTGCGGAAGCCCTGCTGATCGGTTATACCAACGACCTCGATAAAGACCTGGTGCAGGCATACAGCAACACCGGTGTGGTACACATCATTGCCATTTCAGGTATGCACCTTGGTCTCATCTACGGCATGCTGCTCTGGTTGTTCACTACCATCCCAGGCATCAAACGATCTAAAGCAATGCAGGCCATTTTAATACTGACCTGCCTGTGGCTTTTTTCTTTGCTAACAGGCGGCGCAGCATCGGTGATCCGCTCTGCAGTAATGTTTTCATTTATCACCGTGGGCAACCTGTTCTTTAAAAAAACATCCATCTATAGTTCACTTGCTGCCTCAGCCTTTGTAATGCTTTGTTACAACCCGTATTACCTCTGGGATGTTGGTTTCCAGTTAAGCTACCTTGCGGTAGTAGGCATTGTGATCTTTCAAAAACCCATCTACAATTTACTTTACTTTAAAAATAAGTTCGCAGACAATACCTGGAAGGCCATCGCCCTTACCACCGCTGCACAGGTGCTCACCTTTCCTGTTTGCATTTATTATTTTCACCAGTTTCCTTTACTGTTCCTCATTACCAATTTAATTGCGGTGCCGCTTTCTACCATTATTTTATATGCAGAAATAGTGCTGTTGCTATGCTCTGTTGTTCCGGCATTAGCAGTATATGCAGGCAAGGCCACCGCCGGGCTCTTATGGCTGATGAATAAATTTATTGTATGGATCAATGAATTCCCATTTGCCGTTTGGGATAAGATACCATCCAATGTAATTACTACCTGGCTCCTGTATGCCATTGTAATTTTTACTGCTGCCTGGCTGATGAAAAAAAATGGCAACAGTTTACGCATGGCATTGACCTGTTTGGCAGGCTTTGTATGTACCCATGCCATTATTGGCTGGCAGGTAAAGAGTCAGCGAAAGATGATCGTGTACAATGTGCCGCAGCGCCAGGCCATTGATTTTGCAGAAGGGAACCAGTATCTTTTCAAGGGCGATAGTATTTTGCTGCAGGATGGTTTGTTGCAGAACTTTCATTTAAAACCTGGCCGGATTGCCCTGCAGTTGAATAAAAGGTCAGATACGATCACCGGTCTTTTCCATCAGGGTATGTTTTACCAATTTGCTGATAAAAAAATTTTGATCATCGATAAGCCCGTTTCCCTTGAAGCAGCCACGCCCATCACTGCAGATGTAGTGGTTATGTGTAAAAACATAAAGCTGGATATTCCACAACTGGCCAAGGCCGTTCATTGCAAACAATTTGTGTTTGATGCGTCTAATAGTTTGTGGAAAATTGAGAAATGGAAACAAGACTGCGATCAGCTAAATTTGCGCTATCATTCAATACCAGACAAGGGTGCTTTTGTGATGGACCTGTAAATGCAGGAAATGCTGCGATGATGCAGCCTTTAACACAGCAACGAAACTGGTGCCAAAAACATTTTCCTTACAATGAATAAGCAAATCAAATCGGCGCTCATCTCTGTTTTTTACAAAGATGGGTTAGAGCAGATCGTGCAGTTGCTGCACAAGGCAGGCGTAACGATCTACTCCACCGGCGGTACACAAAAATTTATTGAAGACCTGGAAGTTCCCTGCGTACCCGTGGAATCGCTCACCTCCTACCCATCTATTTTAGGCGGAAGAGTTAAAACCCTGCATCCATCTGTATTTGGCGGCATTTTAGGTAAAAGGGACGATGCACAGCATGTAGCGGAAATGCAGCAATACGAAATTCCCGAAATTGACCTGGTGATCGTTGACCTGTACCCTTTTGAGGAAACCCTCGCTTCCACCAATGACGAAACGGCCATTATTGAAAAGATCGATATCGGCGGACCCAGTATGATCCGTGGAGCCGCCAAGAATTTTAAAGATGTGGTGGTGATCGCAGCAAAAAAAGATTATCCAATGTTAGAACAGATACTGGAAGATCAAAAAGCTGAAACCACCCTTGAACAACGAAAAGTATTTGCTGCCAAAGCTTTTGAGGTAGTAGCACATTATGATGTAGCCATTGCAAAATATTTTAACCAGGATAGTGCATTGTATTTTCTTGAGTCGCTCACCGGTCCCAAACACATGCGTTATGGCGAAAATCCGCACCAGCCTGGTATTTATTACGGCCGGCTGGATGAGTTGTTCAATCAACTGAACGGGAAAGAGCTATCATATAATAACCTGGTGGATGTAGATGCGGCAGTACAACTGATACAGGAATTCAACAATACCACCTTTGCCATTATTAAACATACCAATGTGTGCGGCATTGCACAAAGGGTAACCATAAAAGAGAGCTGGGATGCTGCGCTGGCGGGCGACCCTGAAAGCGCCTTTGGCGGCGTACTGGTCTGCAACGGCACCATTGATAAAGCAACGGCAGAAGCCATCAACGAAATATTTTTTGAAGTACTGATCGCCGATGCTTACTACGAAGATGCATTGCAGATACTGAAGTCGAAAAAGAACCGCATCCTGCTGGAGTTAAAAAATCACCCAAAAAATAAGATCCAGTACAAATCGGTTTTGAATGGTGTATTGGTGCAGGGTGTTGATGAAGGCAATTTCACTGAATGGAAAGAAGCCGGCGGCAGGGAAAGCACTGCGGCAGAACAGGCCGACCTCAGTTTTGCCAATATCGTAAGCAAGCATTTAAAAAGCAATGCGATTGCACTCGTAAAACACAAACAATTAGTAGGCAAGGGTTGCGGACAAACATCGAGGATCGATTCGCTGCGCCAGGCCATTGAAAAAGCAAAGCAATTTGAATTTGATCTTAATGGAGCAGTGCTGGCGAGTGACGCATTTTTTCCATTCGACGATTGTGTTAAGATAGCCCATGCAGCAGGCATTACTTCGTTCATACAGCCCGGTGGTTCCATACGTGACAATGATTCTATACAATATTGCAAGGATAATAACCTGGCCATGGTGATAACAGGGTTGCGGCATTTTAAACACTAATGCGATAGACAGGATATGTATTACAGGCCATAGATAAGAAACAATTATACAGTACAGCCATCTTCACTTCCGTCCATTGAATAAAGCAAACAACAGAACCGGCGGTTACTTAGCGCTTGCTACTACCAGTATCGTATGGGGTACAACCTGGGTAGCCAGTAAAATTGCCGTGGCACAGGTGCCGGCCTTTCAAATGGCATCGATCCGCCAGTTTTTGGGGGGCACCTGTTTGGTATTGTTCTTTATGCTGTACAAAAAACTCCCGCTGCCGGGTGCCAAACAATTCGGCATGCTGTTCATTCTCTCGCTGCTGATGTTTGTTGGTGCCAATGGACTGAGCACCTGGAGCCTTCAATACATCCCTACCGGTTTGAGTTCATTGATCGGTGCGCTGTACCCGTTGAGCGTAGTGATCATTGAAATGATCTTCTTTAAGAACCGAAATGTAACGCCACTCACTTTTGCCGGTTTGCTCCTGGGCATACTGGGCATTGGTATTGTGTTTTATGAAAATGCTTTCCATGGAGTGAGGCCGGCAGGATTTTTACTCGGCGTACTGCTTTCTTTTATTGCCATGCTGGCCTGGAGTGCCGGCACGCTGATCATTGCAAGGAACAGGGTGCCAATGAACCCTTACTATGCTACGGGCTGGCAAATGCTCATCAGCGCAGCGGTCATGTTTGGCTTTGCGATGGTTTCAAATAATACGATACCGCTTGGAGCTATCTCTTCTACATCATGGCTGGCCATCGCACACCTGGTCATCTTCGGCTCGCTGATCACTTTTGCTGCATTCATTTATTCCATGAAAAAATTACCGCCGGCTCTTTTTTCTTTATATGCCTATTTCAATCCGCTGGTGGCAATTGTAACCGCCGGCCTGTTGCTGAAAGAAAAAATGAATTTGAATATTTTATGGGGAGCCATCATAACACTGCTCGGTGTATTCCTGGTGAATTACAGCATCCGCAGCAATAAAAATCAGGTCACTGTTGAACCCGAACAATAAATTTTTCATAGCATGCTTTCCATCCTGCAAATTGTGGATCCGTTCCTAAAAAATTGTTGTGCCAGATGCTGATCAAAGTACCATTCACTTTTTTACAAACGCTGTAATATTGCAGCAACTCATCGTAAGCCTGCTCCGGGGAAAGTTTTTGTTCGTAATAAGAGTTGGCATCCATAAAACAGAACGGGTGAATGCGAAGTACCGTTTTCGTTTCCTTCTCCAGGTCGTACCAATAAAAGCTGCTGGCCACTGATGCCCTGAAACCATTGATGCTGCCATATCCCATGGAATAATCATCTGTAATGCCTGCCGCCGCTAACCTGCGGTAACCCTCCGGTAAATTGAACCGGATGTAATGCTGTCTTGATGCATTGATATTTTTGCTGCTGCTCTTTTGCAGTAACTGCAATTCCTTCTTCAACATACTTTCATCATCGCCACTCTGCCAGCTGGGGTGAATCCCAACAGTATATTTTGATGCATGCCGCCTGGTCAATTGCTGCATGGCTGCAGTGTGGGGCAAAATATTTTTATCATACCGGCCATTTTTTTCTGCCATCAAAAAAAAGTAGACCGGCGTTAGTGAATAACGATCATGCAATGCATCCAGCCAGTCGTACACATCAAAAGGATCGGTTTGCTTTCCTGCAAGCACACGCAACCTTTCTGTTGAAGGGTCTTTTAAAAATCCGCCAATCGTTCTTTGAAAACCTTTGTGTTTGTAAGACCAGGCGATATCAATATCATAGCTTGGTTGAAAATTGAACCTCGAAAATTGTGCATTGAAAATTGAAAATGTGCGTTGCAATGCCATTGCAAGATCACTTATCCAAATATTGATCAGCGGCTGGTTTAAAAAACCTTTTTGAAAGGCCAGCGAATTTTCATGGGCATACCTACCATACATATCCTTTTGATGCGGCAGGTATTCTTCATAACGGCTCAGCAGGTAAAAAGTGGCAGCGAAAATGTCGAAGGGGAAACCAGACCCTGCTGTTTTAAAAAAAGCAGGATAGCCATTGCTGTCAAAACAGTCAATGGTTTGCGGCTGCACGCTGTTCTCAAAAAGCAGGCTCGCATTTGCGATGTGAAATTCATCCGCAGTGATCTGCTCTCTGGAGTAATTGATCTTTGAACCATTGTACAGCCTGAATCTTTCAACATCGGTGGTAAACCCAATGGCAACCTGCATCAGTTCCTGGAAAATAAAAGAACCAATGTATTGGAACCGGGAACTGGTAACTTCGGAATAGATCAATACCATTTAAGCACAAATTATAAAAGTTAATTGATACTGGTTTTAAAACCTGGCCGCTTTTCCTTCATTCAACAAATCCTCCTCCCATAACTGCTGAATGATTATTTTTGCGCCATTACATCAACTCATCCGCATAATAAGTTTTGACGCTGCAACCCAATAAAAAAATATATTTTCTTTCCGACTTTCATCTCGGTGTACCCAATGCCGCCGCAAGCCTGCAGCGTGAAAAAACCATTGTGCGTTTTTTAGATGAAATTAAACAGGATGCTGAAGAGGTATTCATTGTAGGCGATATGTTTGATTTTTGGTTTGAGTACAAAACCGTTGTTCCAAAAGGATTTGTGCGGATACTGGGCAAACTCGCCGAACTATCTGACAGCGGCATTAAACTTCATTTTTTTGTAGGCAACCATGATATGTGGGTAAGAACATATTTCCAGGAAGAGCTGAATATGCAGGTTTATTTTGAGCCGGCCCGTTTTGAATTCAACGGGAAAAAGTTCCTTGTGGGGCATGGTGATGGGCAGGGACCGGGGGATCATAAATATAAATTTTTGAAAAAGATCTTCCGCAGCCCGCTTTGCCAATGGCTGTTTGGCATTATCCCACCTTCAATCGGCATGGGACTTGCCAATTACTTTTCACAAAAAAGCAGGCAGGCCGATAAAAGTTATGAGGAAGTGTTTTTGGGAGAAGAGAATGAATGGCTCATCATTTACAGCAGGGAAATACTGCAAAAGGAAGCCATTGACTATTTTATTTTCGGGCACCGGCACCTGGCAATCGATTTCACGTTGAGTGCCACCAGCCGTTACATCAACCTGGGAGAGTGGATCAACTTTAACAGCTATGCGGTTTTTGATGGCATAACCACTACATTAGCTTATTATAAAAAATGATGCGTCGTACATTTATATGGTTGCTCACTGCTTTCTTTGTTGCCGGGGCATTGCCATGTACCGCACAAACGGATTCTGTGTTTCGTTACAGCTCCCTTATTCCCGGTGATTTTACTTATTTCAATGTAGACAATCTTGACAATGTCTATCTTGTAAACAGTAACAACCAGTTAAAAAAGATCAATAACAATGGTGACTCTGCAGGCGTTTTTAATGATGTAAGAAAATACGGTAAGCTGTATTCTATTGATGTTACCAATCCATTGAAACTTTTATTGTATTACCGCAATTTTTCCACGATCGTGGTGCTGGACCGTTTTCTCAACATCCGCAATGTGATCAACCTCCGCAGGCAGAATATCTTTAACGTGAAAGCAATTGCCACTTCCTACGACAACAATATCTGGTTGTTTGATGAAGGAGATGCCAAACTAAAAAAGATTGACGACAATGGCGAAGTACTTACAGAAACGGTTGACTGCAGGTTGTTGTTTGATACAGTTCCATCTCCTGAACAGATCATCGACCAGGATGGATTTGTGAACCTTTACGATCCCGAAAAAGGATTTTTTATTTTTGACATTTATGGTTCTTTAAAAAGCAAAACGGCTTTCCTGCACTGGAAAAACGTAGAAGTGATCAATAAAAATCTGTATGGTTTCAGCGACAGTTTGCTGTACCAATACCTGCCCGGTACCCTGCAGACAAAAGAATATACATTGCCTTCGTTTTTCAACAACGCCATCCAGGTAAAAGCCGCCAACAATAAACTTTACCTGCTCAATGATAAGGGTGTACAACAATTCCTTATCAAACAGGCAGGCAGTAAATAAATTGACAACATGGATTTTTTAGAACAGGTTTATTTCAGCAATACCGTGAAAAGTTACCTGGTAGTGGCCGGCATTGTTTTGTTTGCCCTGCTGGTAAAAAGATACCTGTCCAGGTACATTATTTCACTGTTCTTTATGTTTGCCAGGCGGATATGGAAAACGCTGGATAAAAAAAGCTTTATCGACAAAGTAGCTGAACCGTTGGGTTGGTTCGTGGTGCTGGTGATGGCTGTTTTTTCACTAGACAAATTAAATTTCCCCGAGGCGCTTGATTATGAGATCTACGGCCATACCACCCGTGATATTTTTTCCAGGGTTGGACCGGGTGTTATCATTTTCGCCTTTACCTGGCTGCTGCTGCGGCTCATTGATTTTATTGCGGCAGTGCTTGAACAAAAAGCCGACCTTACCAATGATACAAGGGATAACCAGCTCGTGGTTTTTTTCCGGGATTTTTTAAAAGTGATCGTTGGCATTTGCGGTGTACTGCTGGTGATAAAAGCCTGTTTTCACCAGCCGATCGGCAATGTACTCACAGGACTGAGCATCGTGGGCGCCGCACTGGCGCTGGCTGCCAAGGAAAGCCTGGAAAACCTGATCGCTTCCTTTATCATATTTTTCGACAAGCCGTTTTTCACCGGTGATACAGTAAAAGTAAATGCAGTAACAGGAACGGTTGAACGCATTGGTCTCCGCAGCACCCGGATACGCACCGGCGACAAAACGCTCATCACTGTACCTAATAAACAGATGGTGGACAGCGTGGTGGATAACTGGAGCATGCGTACAGAAAGAAGGGCTGAAATAAAACTGGAATTGTCTGCCAAAACCACCGAAGCAACATTACAGCAGATCACAGCAGGCATTAAGAACATACTGGCTGCACACAGCGGCCGCATCAACAGCTACGAAGTATTTGTAAAAGACATTATCCGCAACAGCATCATTGTAAATACTGAATATTTTACGCAGCTCATTCCGCTCAGCGAATATTTTCAATTGAAGAACGACATCAACCTGCAGATAAAAAAACTGGTAGAAGAAAATCATGCTGAATTTACGGGTGAAAGCAGCAGCCTCATCATCAGGGAAGAATCCAAGGAGGGATAACTATAAACTGGCTTTTAATTCATTCAAAAAACCTTTCAGTTTTTTTAGCGCTTCTATCATCCTGAACTTTTCCTCCGCTTTTTTATTATTTCTAAAATAATCCTTGGCACCTTCAAGGGTGTACTTTTTTTCACGGGTAAGGTGATAGATCAACTGGAGGTTCTTTACATCTTCCGGGCGGAACAACCGGTCGCCTTTGCCATTTTTCTTTGGCTTCAATACATCAAATTCATTTTCCCAAAGCCTTATCAGCGAGGGGTTCACATTGAACCATTCTGCTACCTGGCCGATCGAATAATACATTTTCTGAAACAGTACTTCATCTTCCGGCACATCTACCAGGTGTACACCTGCACTCATCTCTTTCAGGCTTTTTCGCCCCCGTGTTGATTTCTTTTTGGCTTCAACGGGCGCTGTTACCACTGGTGGCGGCGCAACGACCTTCTTCCTGGCGGCTGGCTTTTTTACAGGTGCCGGCTGCGAAGGCAGATCGTCAAAAGCAAATGATATTTGTGTGAGGTCAGCCATTGTTGTTTGTAAAAATAATTTTTTATGCGGCCGTTACAGCCCGTTTATCAGTCGAAACTTTTCGCACTGCCTGTTGCAGCGATCTTCAGCAACCGGTCGTATTGTTCAGCATTCAGATCATTAAAGAAAAAGTAAACAGGATCTACGGGCCTTCCGTTGATGTGTACCTCGTAATGGCAGTGCGGCCCGGTACTGGCACCGGTGCTGCCCACCCATCCAATTACTTCGCCCCGTTTAACAGACTGCCCGCCCCTCACTTTGATCCGCACCATGTGCATATACTCTGTTTCGTAACCGTATCCATGATTGATGATCACATGATTGCCGGTACCGGTGCCGGGTCCTGCTGCCGTTATCTTTCCATCTCCTGTTGCATAGATGGGCGTACCCTGCGGTGCCGTAAAATCGAGCCCGTTGTGCATTTTAGGAATACCGTAAATAGGATGAATGCGCATTCCAAAACCACTCGCCACTCTTGATAGGTCCTTATTGCTCACCGGCTGGATGGCGGGGATACTTGCCAGTTTTACATCCTGGCTTTTGATAAGCTTTTCGATAGCGCTGTAACTGTTGCGCTGGTATTCGATCCTTGCGCTGATATTGCTTAACTGTGCAGCGATGTCTTTATTCAACTGTTCATCGCTCATGGCACTCACTTTTTCAAACTCCTTCGCTTTTTCGGTGAGTTTGGCCCTGGCACTGTCCGGCAAAGGATTGGCTTCAAAGATTGAGCGGTACACATCGTTGTCCCTCTTCTCCAGTTCGGCCATTTGCTGTTCCAGCGTTTTTAATTTGCCGGTAAGATTGGCGTAGTCATCCTTCAGCATGCGATAACGTTGCTGCGTGGCGTTGTCGGTAGGCTTGGGAATAAACCGGGTATACACCCATATCACAAGACCGGCAGTTACTAAAAAGGCAGAAATAAAACCAAATATCCGCAGCAGCTTTACCCGGAAAGGCGTTACCAGCTTTTCGTAGCGGAGAGTATTGGTGTTATAGAAGTATTTTATTTTTTTCATGGCCCGCAGCCGGAATGGATTTATAAAATATCAGATTTTATTTTTTGTTGCCCCATTTGAACAACTGTCGACATCGATGTGAACTTGTTCTGTTATAGCTTTATTGAGCTAAGTGGCCGGTTCTTTTGTAATTTAATTCACTTAAAAGAATGCAGTTTCAATCTAAACCTCCTAAACCTCTAAACTTCTAAACCTCTTTCTTTACCTTTGCGCCACGCTAACCATAGCGTACAAATATAGACTGTTAATTCGCAAAAATCAACCCAAAAAGATACTGGTTATGATGACGAGTGCTGAAATACGCCAACAATTCCTCGACTTTTTCAAATCAAAGGAACACGTAATTGTGCCTTCTGCCCCGATTGTATTAAAAGACGACCCCACCCTGCTGTTTACCAATGCAGGCATGAACCAGTTCAAAGACTATTTCCTGGGAAATAAACCGGCGCCATATAACAGGGCAGCCGACACGCAAAAATGCTTACGGGTAAGTGGCAAGCACAACGACCTGGAAGAAGTAGGCGTAGATACCTATCATCACACGATGTTTGAAATGCTGGGCAACTGGAGTTTTGGCGATTATTTTAAAACAGAAGCCATTGCCTGGAGCTGGGAGTTACTAACGGAAGTGTATAAACTGGATAAAGACAAATTATATGTGACCATTTTTGAAGGCGATGAAAAAGAAGGCCTGCCCAAAGATGAAGAAGCTTATAATGAATGGAAAAAATACATTGCGGTAGACCGCATCCTGCTGGGCAATAAAAAAGATAATTTTTGGGAAATGGGTGATACCGGCCCCTGCGGCCCCTGCACAGAAATTCATGTAGACTGCCGCAGCGATGCGGAGAGAAGGGCAGTTAACGGGAAAACACTGGTGAACAACGATCATCCGCAGGTGATAGAGATCTGGAATAATGTGTTCATACAATTTGAAAGATATTGGAATCCACAATATGGAGGCGCTAAAGAACTGAAAGAATGGGAGACGGAGAACTTTGGAAAAATCGCTGATAAAAAAGCCTTCGATGAACAGCGGAAACAAAAACACCTGGAGTTAACCCTTCTTAGAAATTTACCAGCCAAACACGTAGATACCGGCATGGGGTACGAAAGGCTGGTAAGAGTGTTGCAGGGGAAACAAAGCAATTACGACACCGATGTTTTCACCGGTACCATTGCCGCAACAGAAAAGATCGTAAATAAAAAATATACTGCCGGCGATGACAAAACCAGTATCGCTTTTCGTGTACTGGCAGATCATATCCGGGCCATCAGCTTTTGCATTGCAGACGGGCAATTACCATCCAATACCGGTGCCGGCTATGTGATCAGGAGGATATTGAGAAGAGCGGTGAGATATTATTACTCTTATCTTGATTACAAGCAACCATTGTTGTTCCAGTTGGTACCAGTGATCGCTACACAATTTGAAGGCGTTTTTTCTGAATTGGATGCACAGCGTGATTTTGTAGTTAAAGTGATCAAAGAAGAAGAAGATGCTTTTTTAAGAACGCTTGATAAAGGCCTCAAAAGAATTGATGATGTAATTGCTGCTTCGCAGGCATCAAAGATCATTGATGGCAAAAGCGCCTTTGAATTGAATGATACGTACGGTTTCCCCATCGATCTCACCAAGCTCATCGCTGCTGAGAACAGCCTGGGCGTGGATGAAGAAGGATACGAAAATGCAAGAAAAGAGCAGCAGCAAAGAGGCCGGGCTGCCACCTCACTGGAAACAGAAGACTGGATAACCCTGATCGAAAACACAAGCAACAAATTTGTGGGTTATGATTCGCTGGAAACAAAGAGCAATATCATCAAGTACCGTAAAGTAACTGCCAAAGGAAAAACATCTTACCAGTTGGTATTGGATAATACGCCTTTTTATGCGGAGAGCGGCGGACAGGTGGGTGATACCGGCACGTTGCAGTTTGCTGGCGAAACCATCAACGTAACCAATACAAAAAAGGAGAATGATCTTATCATACATTTCACTGAGTCCCTGCCTGCTTCTTTAGAAGGCGAAGTGCTGGCTGTTGTAAATGCTGCCAGAAGAAAGACCATCACGGTTCATCACAGCGTAACACATTTGATGCATGCCGCATTACGCAGCGTATTGGGTAACCACGTTGCACAAAAAGGCAGCCTGGTAAATGATGAGCACCTGCGCTTCGACTTTAGTCATTTTGCAAAAGTAACTGAGGAAGAACTGGCAAAAGTTGAAAGCATCGTGAATGAAAAGATCAGGGAAAACGTGCCGGTAGTGATCCGCTCTATGAGTAAGGATGAAGCCGTAGCAATGGGTGCCATGGCCCTGTTTGGCGAAAAATACGGCGATGTGGTAAGGGTAGTGATCATGGACCCGGCCTATTCCATTGAACTCTGTGGCGGCACGCATGTGGGCAATACCGGCGAACTCGGCATCTTTAAAATAAAAAGTGAAACTGCGGTAGCTGCAGGCGTTCGCCGTGTGGAAGCTGTATGCGGACAATCAGCTGAAGCATTCATCAATGAAGAGTTTGATGCCATCCGCTCGGTAAGGCATACGCTGAAACACCCAAAGGATATCGGCAAAACCATCGAAGGGTTACAGGCCGAGAACGCATTGCTCAAAAAACGCATTGAAAGCCTGGAAGCAAGGCAACTGGTTGGCATCCGCAATGAGCTATTACAGAAAGACGAGATCATCAACAATATTACTTTTGTAGGCGACATCGTAGAAGTAAGCAGCGCCGATGCTTTAAAGAAACTGGCGCTGGATGTAAGAACACACCTGCATGATTCGGTTGTTACGCTTTGTGCCAACATCGATGGCAAAGCCTATGTTGCCATCAGCATTGCCGATACAGTTGCCGCTGTTAAAAATTTAGATGCAGCGAAGATCATCAAAGAAGAAATTGCTGCTTTGATAAAAGGCGGCGGTGGCGGTCAGAAAAATCTTGCTACGGCAGGAGGACAGGACATCAGCAATTTGAAAGATGTGATTGAAAAAGTAAAATCATTGTTATAGGAATGACTTCTTTTCATACGGGAGGCTGTATCAAAAGTTCCATTGATTGTCATATTGAGCTTGTCGAAATATAGCAATCAATGGAAAACAAATCTGTGAACATTTCGATATAACTCAATGTGACAGATCTGTTTTCTTTTGATACAGCCGCTTTTTTAATTTCCCACCATGAACATTGTTATACAAACTCCCCGTTTATACCTGCGGCAGTTTACCGAAGCAGATGCTGCCATTATGCGGCAACTGAATAACGAACCCGGCGTATTGCAATACATCCCGGAGCAGGCACCGGCATCAGATGAGGAAGCATTGCAAATACTCATCAACATCCTGTTACCCCAGTACCAGCAAAAACTTGGCCGCCTGGCGGTACACCTGAAAGAGAATGATGCATTCATTGGCTGGTGCGGATTGAAATGGCTGAAAGAAAGCGATACCATCGATCTTGGCTATCGTTTTACACCAGCTACCTGGGGCAACGGGTATGCAACGGAGGCTGCGGCCGCAACTTTAACCTACGGCCACGGGGAATTACAATTAAAAAAAATTGTGGCGCACGCTCATATAGACAATCTTGCTTCCCAAAAAGTGCTGGAAAAGATCGGGATGCAATGTATCGGCGAAGGAATGGATAGTGGCATGCCTGTAAAAGGTTATGTTTCATTCAGCAACAACCTGTAATTTTATCTGCATATGATCAATTACAATCCCAAAGACTGGTTCACTTTTATTTTTCGTTTTCACAAAGCAGATACTTTCCGTGCATTGTTTCCCCTGATCATCGGCGTAAGTATTTACTCCGGCCTCATTGCTTTTTTGGAGATCGATATCTTTCATTTGTCTGATGACAGCCATCTCAAAAGTATCCCGGTAATGCACACCCTGCTGGGCTTTGCCATTTCCATGTTGCTGGTATTCCGCACCAATACTGCCTACGACCGCTGGTGGGAAGGCCGTAAACTTTGGGGCGCCCTGGTAAATAACAGCCGCAATCTCGCCATCAAATTGGCGGTAATGCTACCGGAATCTGAAAAAGAACAGCGCCTTTTTTTTAAGAAGACCATTCCAGCTTATGCCTATGCCCTGCTCAACCATTTAAAATCTGAAAAGGTAAGAATAGAATTATTTGAAGAAGATGCAGCACACCCGGTATTCAAACAGATCGACCAGGAGAAGCATGTGCCCAACCAGGTGGCTTTGCTTATGTTCAGGCATATCCAGCAATTGTATAAGGATGGAAAACTGAACGGTGACCAGTTGATCGTACTTAACGGCGAACTGCAATCTTTTACAGATATCTGCGGTGCCTGCGAACGGATCAAGAATACGCCCATTCCTTTTTCTTACAGTGTGTTCATAAAAAAATTCATTTTCTTTTATGTAATGACCCTGCCGATCGGCTATGTATTCAACCTGGGTTATTATGTAGTACCGGTTGTAGCGCTGATCTTTTATGTGCTGGCCAGTTTGGAATTGATTGCCGAAGAAATTGAAGATCCCTTTGGTGGCGATGCGAATGATGTACCTACGGAAAAAATAGCCATGAACATCCACAAACATGTAGCCGAAATTTTATAATGCTGTTTGCCCACCGAATTGCGGCGTCTCCACAAATGCTTTTTCGTTTTTTCATCTATGCTAAAAATTGCGGTGAGGTTTCTATAATATTTCATTCGTGTCCATTCGTGTCCATTCGTGTGATTCCTGGCTCACCCCACCCGGCAAATAAAAATTTTGTTAAAGCCGAAAATTAATCTGCGAAAGATTTCGTAATTAAATTATAACTCCTATTTTTGATGTACTAAAAGCTTCGTAAAACAAAATTAATGAGTATGAAAAAGATTACAATTGCAATGCTGGCTATGGCTGCGCTTCCACTTGGCTTACTGGCGCAGGATAGCAAAAAAGAAAAGATCGAGAAGGAAGAAATGATCGAAAGAAAGGAAACCCCGGAAGCAAAAGAACGCCCCGGAAAAAAAGAAACACAGGAGATCATCATCCGGCAGAACGGCAACAAGGAGATCAAGCTAAAAGTAGAAATTGACGGTGATAAAATTACTGTGAATGATAAACCCCTGGATGAATTCACCGACAAAAACATCACCATCAACAAAAGGAAAATGACGATCAATGATGGTAATAATATGATGACCTGGAATTTTTCCGGCGATGGTGAAGGAATGGAGCATTTTGGGAGAGATTTCGGGGAAAATTTCGAGAAACAATGGGAAGGGCAGGAAGAAGGTAAAGGCGCTTTCCTGGGCGTTACCACCGAAACATCCGGCGATGCGGTCAAGATCGTAGAAGTGGTAAAGGGAAGTGCAGCCGAAAAAGCAGGTTTAAAGAAAGATGACCTTATCACCAAAGTAGGCGACGAAAAAATTACCAGTCCGCAGGTACTTGCTGATGTAATTGGTTTTAAGAAACCGGAAGAAGAGATCAGGATCACCTATAAAAGGAATGGCAAAGAAAATACGGTGAAAACAACACTGGGTAAAAAGAAAAGAGCGATGACCTATACCTTCCGGAGCCCAGGTCCCGATGTTCGTTCCTTCAGCATGCCCCGCATGGCACCCATGCCCAATATGGAAGGGCTTGAAAATTTTGATGCAGCGCCTTATCTCGACTTTGCCTATTCCATGGGCCGCAAAAAAATCGGATTGAAATTACAGGATACTGAGGAAGGCAATGGGGTAAAAGTGATCAATGTAGAAGACAGTACAGCCGCAGCTACTGCAGGTATTAAAAAAGATGATGTGATCACTGAAATAGACGGCAAAAAAGTAGCCAATACCGATGACGCAAGAGAGCAACTGGCTCCGGATGAAGAAAAAAGATCATACAAGATAAAAGTGAACCGCAATGGTTCGGAGATGACTTTTGATGTGAAGATCCCGAGGAAACTGAAAACCGCTGACCTGTAAAGTATAGCCACTTTAGGGGAATGAGGCCTTCTCAAAAGAAGACGACCCGTAACAGCAGGTAATACCGAATGTTGCTGGTGGTTTTTCCACTGTTCGTTATAAGGCAAACGCTGCGTAACAATCATTGGACTTTTGCGATGGCCTCATTTTTTATTGCTTATTTTTGCCGCTTAAACTATATACCGATTTTGCCCGATATCATTCAATTATTACCCGATCACATAGCCAACCAGATTGCTGCAGGCGAAGTAATACAGCGACCGGCAAGCGCCGTTAAGGAATTGCTGGAAAACGCCGTGGATGCAGGGGCAACTGAAATACAGCTCGTTGTGAATGATGCAGGAAAGGCATTGATACAGGTGATCGATAATGGCAAAGGCATGAGCGAAACAGACGCCAGGATGGCTTTTGAACGGCACGCCACATCCAAGATCAAAAACATCGATGATCTGTTTCATATTAAAACCATGGGCTTTCGGGGTGAGGCACTGGCGAGTATTGCAGCAGTTGCACAGGTGGAGATAAAAACAAAAACTGCCGCCGCCGTTACCGGTACCTACATCGAAATCGAGAACAGTGCTGTTAAAAAGCAGGAGCCCATTGCCTGGCAGCAGGGTACCAGCATCGCCATGAAAAATCTTTTTTTCAATGTGCCTGCCCGCCGCAATTTTTTAAAAAGCAATCCTGCCGAACTACGCTATATCGTAGATGAATTTATCAGGGTGGCCATGGCTTTCCCGGAAATATTTTTTTCGCTTAACAGCAACGGCCAGCAGGTATTTCACCTGGAAAAAGGTTCCCTGAAACAACGCATCGTTCAAATACTTGGCAATAATTACAATGCCAAACTGGTAAACATCAACGAGGAAACGGATTACATGAACATCTACGGTTTTGTGGGCAAACCCGAAACCTGTAAAAAGACCAGGGGCGACCAGTATATTTTTGTGAACAGCCGCTTCATCAAAAGTGCTTACCTCAATCATGCGATCATGAGTGCATTTGACCAGATGATCGCAAAAGACAGTTTTCCGATGTACACCCTGTTCATTGACCTGGATCCGGCACAGGTTGATATCAACGTACATCCTACCAAACAGGAAATAAAATTTGAAGATGAAAAGATCGTATATGCTTTTGTACAGAGTGCTGTAAAACATGCACTGGCCCAGTTCAGCATTACGCCTGCACTCGACTTTGAACTGGATGCATCTATCCAGCACCTGGATGCAGTGACCAAGCCCTTCACAGATGATAAAAAATCATCCGCCGCCGCGTCATCCCTGTACAGCAGCTTTACCCAAAAGCACCAGGCACATTTTATCGAAAAAAAAAGTGAGTTAAAACACTGGAAAGATTTTTATGAGCCGGCGGAAAAAACGGGTGAATCGCCAATTGTGAATGGTCCATCAGGGCCAGTAGCTGAACAACAGCATACAGAATTCAAAAGTGCGCTGCTGCACATTCACCATTCACCATTCACGATTCATGATTTTACGCAACTCCACAATACCTACATTTTGTTGCAAAACGATACCGGCTTCCTGCTCATTCATCAGCAGAATGCGCATGAAAGAGTATTATACGAACGTTTTATCAAGGCAACAGATGGCAAACCAATCGCTACGCAGCAAAGCCTGTTTCCATCTACCATGCAACTAACGGCAACCGATACAGTATTATTGACAGAATTGCTGCCTGACCTTCATTACCTCGGCTACCACCTGGAACCCTTTGGTAATAATGCGTTCGTAATACAGGGCACGCCGGCCGATGTACTGCAGGGCAATGAAAAAAATGCCATTGAAAAAATGCTGGAGCAATACAAACATTTCAGCAGCGATCTTAAATACAGCAAAAGAGAAAAATTATTGCGCTCACTTGCCTGGCAGCAATCTGTAAAAGCCGGCACTTCGCTTACATCAAAAGAAATGCTGACACTGGCAGAAGAGCTGTTTGCCTGCACAGCGCCCAACATCACTCCTAACGGAAAGCCCACTTATACCGACTTTAAAAAAGCTGAACTGGATAAATTATTCGGGCGCTAAGCCTGCCGGCGTTTATCACCATCCTTGATTGCTGCAATCTTACCAACTCCGGGCGAACAGGGGCTATCATTTTCTATTTCATTTTAACATCATTCCATAAGAAACCCCCGGTTGAAACCGGGGGTTTAGTTTTCTTCTTGTATGATTATTGAAACCTTCCTAAAATTTCTGGAACCTGCTGTAGCAAACCCTTCCACCATACATCAGCCTTACCGTGTAAAAGCCTGGCGGTAATGTATGAATGTTGAGTGTTACAAGGTTGTTGCCTGCCACGCCCTGTTGCCTGTATTGCCTCATGCAATTGCTTTGTCCATTGTACACAGCTACAGTGATAATTCCTGCCTGCTCCAGTTGCACATTTACCGATACTACACTGTGTGCCGGGTTTGGAAAAGCGAACAGCATACATTGTGCAGGCACTGCGATGCGGTTTATTTTTACTGTATTGCAATATGTTTTTACACAACCATTGCTGTAGCTTGCTGTAAGGCAAACATTGTATCGGCCGGTATCATTGAATACGTAAACAGGGTTGCGCTGGGTAAGGGTTACCGCATTGGCTTCACCCGGTTTTGCAAAGGTCCATTGCTGCTGTTCAATCGGCCTGTTGCCAGTCGCAAAAAAGAATACTTTATTCGACATGTATCCATCCCTGCGATAGATGTATCCCAACTGAAGGCTATCACAATTGACTGTATGTGGATCGGCTTCCACCGAAACGGAGTCACAAATGCTGCTGCTGCAATTGCCTGATGTTATGGTAAGGCAAACAACATAATGACCGGCTGCAGCATATTCATGTTCAACATTCCATCCTGTACCGGAAGTTCCATCACCAAAACTCCAGTGTGCCTGGCCCGGTGCCGGACTGGCGACTGAGCTGTTCGTAAAATGAATGCTGCGCCTGTTAGAAGAATCCGTATAGTGAGTAAAATATGGCCGTACGATACAGCTATCCTGCGGATTACCCGAAACAGTGATCAGTTGGCAGGTATCACTGATACAGCGTCCTCCATTTGCAACGATCCTTAAACAGGCTGTGTATTGGCCCGCCTGGGGGTAAGTGTGATCAACGACCCATTCATTGCTGCTGCTGCCATCGCCAAACGTCCAGGTAACAATGGCGTTGCCCGGCACACCCGTTGATCGATTGAAAAAATAAATTCTTGGCGTACCGGAAGAATCTGTTCTCCAGCTAAAATTACTTTGCAGTGTACAGGAATCCCCTGGCTGTATTACAATGCCCCCGCAATATTCATCCACACAGGGTGCTGTTCCCGGTACCTGATGTCTGGTCACTCTCAGGCAAACCTGGTAAGTGCCGGCAGAAGCATATGTATGTTGTGGATGGAGTGCACTGGAAGAGGTGCCATCACCAAAAGTCCAGCGAATGCTATCGGTACCGGCTATACCGATCGTTTGATTCGTAAAATAGATATTCTTATTAGCAATACTGTCTACCCTGTAAGAAAAATATGCCTGCAGGTTGCACTGAGTGCGTATAGTATCTACCAATAGTGTTTTACAGATCGATTTTTCGCAAACAACATTAATGGTACCAGGCTGCAGCTTCTTTACCCAAAGACATACCGTATAGAAACCAGGGGCGCTGTAGCTGTGCGCCACTGATGCACCTGGGCTTACTACCAGCGGAGAGCCATCACCAAAACTCCAGAAGCTTGAATCTACACTGCCTAAAGGAGTGGAAGTATTGGTAAAATGATAACTATTGGGCGAGCCGCCGTTCAAAGAATCGTTCACAATACTAAAGTCTGCCACCAGGTTACAGGCTGTTTGCCCGATCGTAATAGTACGGCAATATTCGTCGATGCAATTGGGAACACCCAACTTACTAACCCTAAGGCATACATTATAATTGCCTGCCGAATCGTAGGTGTGAACCGGGTTATTATCTCTTGAAATACTTCCATCACCAAAGAACCACAGCAGGCTATCAGCACTTGATACCGATGTGCTTTGATTGTAAAAATAGACCGTGTTGTTTAATACGCTGTCGGCAAAATTTGCTACCAGGTTACAGGCCGATGACTGTATGGTGATCGTTTTGCAATACTCTCTCACACAGGGAACGGTGCCTGTATTGTATCGTACAATAGTAAGACAAACATTGTAAGTGCCGGCTTGGTTATAAGTATGAGCAGGATTGATAGCAGTTCCATAACTGCCGTCGCCAAACGACCATTGCAATGAATCGCCCGGCAAAAATCCGCCGCTCTGGTTAAAGAAATGAACAAGCAGGTTATTGGATGAATCTTGCCGGGTATTAAAATAAGCCTGCAGGTTACAATTGTTAGGTACCTGCACCTGAACAATCTTACAGGTATCAGCTCCGCAGGTACTGTCACGCCTGATATACAGGCAAACATTAAATGCCCCGGATGTTTGATAAGTATGTGTTGGATTGATACCGGCCGAAGACGTGCCGTCACCAAAACTCCAGTAAATACTATTACCCGGAACCGTATCATTTGACAGGCTGGTAAAATGAATGGTATTGGTTTGGACACTGTCCCTCACAAAACTAAAATCGGAATGACTGTTACAGGGAGGTGGCGGGGTTGAAGGCAAGGTCAATACCTGGCAAAATTCTCTTACGCAGGGCACAGCGCCCGGCGAGCTTCTTCTTATCACGAGGCAAACATGATAAGTGCCGCCCTGGTAATAAGTGTGCGATGGGTTGAGCTCATTGGAAATACTGCCGTCACCAAATATCCACGTAACAGAATCCGTTGCACTTACAGGGCTACTCTGGTTGTAAAAGTGAACAAGCCGGTGATTGGAAGAATCAACCCCGCTTACAAAATTTACCTGGAGGTTGCAGGTATTGGGAGCCTGCACCTGTACTGTTCTGCAGGTATCGCTTGTACAGGTACTGTCTTTTTGTACCGTGATGCACACGGTATATGCACCCGAACTTTGATAAGTATGTGATGGGTTGCTGTCGTAAGAATAAGTACCATCGCCAAAACTCCACCGGGTAATGGTATTGGGATCAGTACCGGTTGAAAGATTCGTGAAATAGACTGTATTGGTTTGATTACTGTCTCTCAAAAAACCAAAGTTGGCATTGAGGGAACAGGGTGTACTGTCTGTAATATAGATGTAGCGGTTAAATGAATCGACACAGGAAACCATGTTGCTGTCATTGGGCGAGCGGTAGCTTACCACATGTACAACATTGTAAACGCCCGGCGAATAGGCATGTGACGGGTTGATAAGATAACTGGGAGCTGTACCATCACCAAACCACCACCGGTGTTGCACTACAGGGGCAGTATTGAGATTTGCCGAAAAGAATTGAGCAGAATAGACGCCATTTACGGGGCTGACAAGGTAAGTAAAACCGGCATTGCAAATAGTGCCCGGCTGGGCAAAACTGTTGGTCGTGAAAACGGCGATCAATGCAATTAAAAGCGTAATAATTTTTTTCATACCTGTAGTGGTTTGATAAGTATTGAAATGATGTGGGCTGGATAGCAGGTAGATGCGATGAGGAGCAATTGCGATGCCTGCCCGGGAAAAAAATTTTTTACGCAGGGATAAAATATTCTTACGCCGGCCAAATGCTATGGAACAATATTGACGAAGATCAATCGCTCAAACTTTTCGAATAAAAAATTATCTAAATGATATTGGCAGACATTACTTGTTACTTGACGATGGATCGGGCTAAAAGGATCAGTGTAAAAAAGCCTTTGCTTAATACTTGTTCCTGATGATTTTAATAAAACGTTCTACTGCCCTGCGTACATCCCGGGCATTGCTCATTTCATTATTTACCAGTACAGAAAAAATAAGCTGGCGATTCTTTTTTGTAGTGAGGTATCCGCATAAGCTAAA
>APMI01004322.1_pt1 | contig 22952 bp, 14 predicted proteins | sample 667938 | NCBI WGS metagenome assembly APMI01 (sample SAMN01084076, study PRJNA167559) | wastewater metagenome | biome: Wastewater | place: Denmark: Ejby Moelle, Odense | collected 2011-11-28
CAAACTCGGCCCCTGCGTGGCACCTGCATCACCCGAACCGTCGATCTCGCCAATCCGCGCCTCATCGGCGTCTGGAAGTGGAACTTTGAAGAGGCCAGTCGCCGCCTGTACGCGGTGTGCGTCTATGCGCCCAACGTCCTGCGGGATGCCTACCCCCTGGAGGAATTGGAACATCTGAAGGACTGCATCGCGCAGCAGGGCCTCAAGGTCGAGAAGATGATCGACTGGACGCGGGCCCAGCTCGACGCCGCCGGCCTGCAGGCCGGCGAACCGGGCCGGGTCGAGCTCTTGAGCGCCGATATCCGCACGCCCCTGGCGAGCGCTTATGCAGACCTCTTCCTCCGCGCCGATCTCGCCATCCAGCTGCTGGACGCCCTGTGGGTACAGGGGGCGCTGACCGACGCGGGCCACGCGGAGCGGGCAGGGGCGATGCGCCGCGCGCCGCTCAGTGCCCTGGGGGCGATCCAGCGGGAGCATGCGCGGTGCCGGGAGCGTATCGAGGCGCTGTATCGACAACGGGAGTCGGGGCCGACATAGACGGCGTGTAGCCAGGCTCAGGCGCTTGGGAGGGTCTCGAGCTGGGTGATCAACTGGCGGAGCTGGTCCCGGGAGCACCCTCCCAGAAGCCGGATCAGTTCCGCCAGGTCGTCATCCGGCTCGTACAAGCAGGAGACCGGAACATTCAGTTCTGCGGCCAGCCGCTGCGCCGTCTGCAGGTCCGGCACATGCTTGCCCCGCTCGTACTGGTTGATCCGCGCACTGGCAACGAACTGGTCGATCCCGGCCAGGATGCCGAGCTGCTTTTGCGATACGCCTCTCGCCTCCCGGGCCGCCCGTAGTCGCCTGGCAAACACTGACTTCTCTTCCATCCCCGTCCTCCGCGCTTGAGGACTAAGAGATTCTTAGGAAGGACGCCTATGGCATACTAAGGAATCCTTAGCTTTGTGGTCATAAGATCCGCCCAACTCGGGCCGCCGTGGCTTTTGACTGCGACGAAGTTCGCTCACACGACGGCCCACACATTGAATATCAATAAGGATCAAACCATGTACAAGATGACTGCTGCACTGGCGCTCGGACTTGCGCTGACCGGCTGTGCCTCGATGAAGCCCTCGGTTCACACCGAATCGACCTTCGTGATTTACGACGTCAAACCCGCCACGCTCGACCGGAATCTGTTTCTGAAGGCCGTGCTCGACGGCGTCCAGAAGAGCGCCAGCAAGCTGCGGGTGAATCGGGAGATTCCCCCGGCGGAGCTGCCGGCCACGCCGGGGCGCTTTGAACTCCAGGATCCGTTTGCGAATTCGAAGATGGGGGCGCTACTGGCGTCCCAGGCCCAGAACATCCGCGTCCCGGTGTGCAAGAACGCGCTGATGACGGTCTCCACCGAAAACACCAGCATGGCGCAGTACGGCGAGCAGACGACCTTCTTCCTGTGCGTCCTGCCTTACAAGGATGGCTACCACATCGACATTCACGCGACCTTCGTGCGGGCGAGTAGCGGCTTTACCCCGCAGGGGATCAGCGCCGCGGTCGGACGCTCGCTCATCGGTGATTCGAGTCAGTTCATTCCGCGGACGATGAACAACGTCCGCGTTGCGGCCGAGTCGGTTGGCGGGAGGGTGACGGTGGTCGACAGCTACATCCCGGAGGATTTCAAAGGGGCGTTCGTGAATCAGGCCGAGCGTGCCGGCAAGTAAGCCCAGGAAGGAGGCACCTCAAATGGACAAACGCGTCGTTGGAACACTCTTGGGTATCGCCGGCATGCTGTTGTGGTTCATGCCCTGGACGGAGTTCTCCATGGGGGACATGGACTTCTACCGGACCGGCAGTCACGTTGGCGGCATCGCTTACGTCCTGCTGATGAGCTCGCTGGCCTATGCGGTGCTGTCCTGGGTGCCCCAGCCAGTGCCACGCATCATCGTGGCCGCGCTCTCGACGCTGCTCAGCGGGTTCTTCTGGCTGAACGCGGGGGAGGCTGCTGCCTGGGGTCTGGTCTGGTTATGTGCAGTGAGTGGCTTCAGCCTGCTGCAGGCGATCGAGAGGAATAGCGCGGAACGGAAATCCGAGTAGTCCTTTGAGACAGCGGAAGGGAGGGGCACGGGCCCCTTCTTTTCGTGAATGGCCATCGCACCATTATTAGACGTAGCGGCAAGACAATCCAACGGCTGGCAGTTTCTTCGTCCCTAAAGTAATGCACCTCGACGATCTCGACTTGATCGAGAGCGCGCGCGAGTTTCGCTGTGGCCGCTTGCGAAGGTGACTCCTTGTCACTCACCCCATTCACTGGGGGAGGCCACTGCTCCCCTGAGATCTCATCGAACCTGCCGTCCGCAGTGTTGGAATCGGACAGTTCGTCCTTGGAAATGGCGATCCCCTGCAACTTCATGCAGGCTCCATCTTCGCCCAAACACCTTACATATTGGTCAAAGAGGCCCGCTTGTCCGCGTGACTCGTTGCATAGTGTGCATCAAAATGATGCCCACCCATGAGCGCTCCTGTTACCATCCATAACAAATCATCCACGCACAGGTGTTCCGATGCAGCTTCCGCTGTCCCATTCCCAGCGAGAACGCCTTGCCTACCTGGAGCTGAAGGCTTATTTCGTCGGTGAACTGCGCCGGAGCGACCTCGAGGCACGCTTCTCGATCAAGCCCGCGGCTGCAACGAGAGACCTGAATGCATACCGTCAGCATGCCCCTGACAATCTTGCCTACGACCCTTACATCAAGGCCTATATCCCGACGCCGCGCTTTCGGCCTGTGTTTCCGTTTTCTGCAGAGCGCGTTTTGGCGTGGTTTCTGCATGGCATCGGCGACGGACAGGGGCCGATGGTGGCCCGCTCGATTCCCTGCGAGGGGGCGGGCGAGCTCATGCAGCCCGACTTCGGTATTCTGAGCGAGATCACCCGCGCCATCCATCATGGCCATGTGCTGCAGATCAGCTACCTGTCGCTCAGTTCCGGGGCCGCAAAGAAAATCATCGTCCCCGTGGCACTGGCCGATAACGGACTGCGCTGGCATGTGCGCGCCTACGACCGCCAGCGAAAGCGCTTTGCCGATTTCGTCCTCACGCGAATCGACAAGGTGAAAGCGCTCGACGAGCTTGCTGCATCACACGAACGCATTGAGGTGGACGAGCAATGGAATCGGCGCATCGAGCTGCGCATGCGGCCGCACCCGGGGCTCAAACATCCCGAGGCGGTCGTGGCGGACTACCGAATGCAGAATGGTCTGGTGACTCTCAATGTGTCGGCAGCACTGGCTGGCTACGCGCTGCTACGCTGGGCCGTGGATTGCTCGCCAGAGTGGAGTCTCGACAGCGCCCGCCATCATCTGTGCCTGGCCGATCGTTCCGTGCTGGAAGGGGTCGATAGCGCGGTGCTCGCACCTGGGTTTGTAGTGGTGGATGGAGCTGAAGCCCCGTGACGGCGTCCATCTACAACGCCGAAATCTCGGCCGGCTCGTTGATGCTTCCCGAAAGCCGGCGTGTCGCACGCTTGCTGCTGACGCATCCCGATAGCGCGACCTGGTTCGAGACGCTCAAGACCGAGAACATCCTGCAAAAGAAGTCTCCGGCAACGGCCCGCCGTCAGGCACGCTTGATTCGCAACCGCCTCGAGATGCTGGACGAGGAGGCCTGGCGATTGGTGGCTGATGGCGACCAGGAGCTATCGCTACAGATTTTGCTCGCGGCATCGGTCAAGCACAGCCGACTGCTGGGCGATTTCATGCGTGACGTGGTTGCTGGCCACCTCCGGCGCTACGAGCACACGCTATCGCCCGCCGATTGGGAGGCGTTTCTGGCAGATTGCACCCAACGTGATCCCGCCGTCGCCACATGGTCGGCCAGCACCAAAGCAAAACTGCTCCAGGTCACGCTGCGCATCCTGGCCGAGGCTCGCTACGTCGACTCGACCCGAAGCCTGCGTCTGACGCCCCCACTTCTGCACCCCGAGGTGCTGCGCTACCTCAATTCCCGTTCCGAGGCGGTCACGCTGGCCGTTCTGGAACTCAAGCCCTGACCACGCCATGACTCAGACTTTCGAGGATCGCCTCAATCAGATCCTGCCGCGCATCACATCGGATGACTTCCTGCAGAACCGGGGCCTCGGCAACGAGATCGGCTTTTGGATTTTCGACTATCCGCCGGAGCAGGAATTAGCGCTACGCGACTTCCTTGCGGCAGTGATCGAGCCTGCGCTCAAGAAGCAGCAGCCGCCACTGCGTTTCGCCACAATCAATCTGTTCGATCTCGTTATCGACTTGCTTGAGGACCGCAGACTGCTCGAAAAAGCCATCGAGATGCAGGCGAAGCAGGGTGACGACAAAGCGCTCGAATCACTGCGCCGCGTGCTTAAGGAGGACAAGCTTGCCGAGCGCATCGTGCAGCAGCACAACCCTAACGAGCTCGATCTGCTAATGATTACGGGGGTGGGCTCGGTGTTTCCAATGCTGCGTACCCACACCCTGTTGTCCGCTTTGCATTCGCACCTTAACCACACGCCGCTGCTGATGTTCTTCCCCGGCCGCTACGATGGCTACTCGCTGCGGCTCTTCAACAAGCTGTCAGACGACCACTACTACCGCGCCTTCCGCCTGGTGCCTTGAACCCTTTGAAAATCCTCGGACAAGAAAAATGAAGATCAGGGAGCTTTTCACCAAACCCATCAACCGCCCGATCAACGGCGTGATCAAGGCCGACCAGAAAGACGCGGAAAGCGTCTGGCAGGAGCTGGACGAATACGTCGTCACCAAGCAGCTCACCGAATACTTCCGCCGCTTCTTCGACGCTTACCTGGCGGCGGCGGATAGCCCCAACGATCCGGTGCTGGCCACCCGCATGGGTGTCTGGGTGTCAGGCTTCTTCGGCTCGGGCAAGTCGCACTTCATCAAGATCCTGTCCTACCTGCTGGAAAACGTCGAGGCAACCCACCCGAAGACCGGCGAGCCCAGGCGCGCCTCGGCCTTCTTCGACGAGCACAAGATCAAGGACCCGATGCTGCTTGCCGACATACAGCGCGCCGTCCGTGGCAGTACCGACGTGATCCTGTTCAATATCGACGCGAAAGCCGACAGCAAGGACGAACGCGATGTCATCCTCCAGGTCTTCCTGCGCGTCTTCAACGAGAAACTCGGCTTTAGCAGCGATGCGCCCCACATCGCCCATATGGAGCGCTATCTGGTCGAGAAGGGTGCCTACGATGCGTTCCGGCAGGCCTTCGAGCAGAGCAACGGCTCGCCCTGGGAAGCCGAGCGCGACGCGGTCGACTTCCTGCGTGACGACGTCGTCAATGCGCTTGCGGTTGCGCTCAAGCAGAGCGAGGCATCCGCCGGCCAGTGGTTCGACCGTTCGCGCGACGAATACCGCATCAACATCGAATCCTTCGCCAAGCTCGTCCGCGACTACCTCGCCACCAAACCCGCCGGCCACCGCATCATCTTCCTCGTCGACGAGGTCGGCCAGTTCATCGGCGACAACACCCAGCTCATGCTCACGCTGCAAACCATCACCGAGCAGCTCGGCACGGCCACGCAAGGCCGGGCCTGGGTGATCGTGACCAGCCAGGAAGACATCGACGCGGCCCTGGGCGAAGCCAACAAATCGAAATCGCAGGACTTCTCCAAGATCCAGGGGCGCTTCCACACCCGGCTGTCGCTCGCCAGCTCGAACACCGACGAAGTCATTGGCGAGCGCCTGCTGGCCAAAACCGAAGATGCCCACCAGGCGCTGCGCGACACCTTCGAAAAATCCGGCGACATCATCAACAACCAGATCGCCTTTGTCGGCAACTCCGTCAATTTGCGCGGCTACAAGGACGGCACCGAGTTCGTGGCCGTCTATCCCTACGCGCCATTCCAGTTCGCCCTGCTGCAGAAGATATTCGAATCGATCCGCAAGGTCGGCGCGACGGGCAAGCATCTGTCGCGGGGCGAGCGCTCGCTGCTCGACGCCTTCCAGTCCGCCACCGTGCGCAACATGGATCACGACGTCGGCCTGCTGATCCCGCTCTACGACTTCTATCCCTCGATCGAGAGCTTCATCGACACCGTCGCCAAGCGCTCCATCGACACCGCCCCCGAAAACGGCGCCCTCGAAGACTACGATGTCCTGCTGCTGAAGGCGCTGTTCCTGATCCGCTATATCGGCGACATCGTCAAGCCAAACGTCGACAACCTCGCCACGCTGTGCATCGACCGTATCGACACCGACAAGCTCGCCCTCAAGCGCAAGATCCAGGAGAGCCTTGCCCGCCTTGAACAGCAGCGCCTGGTGAGTCGCAACGGTGACCTCTGGTTCTTCCTCACCAATGAAGAGCGCGACGTTGCCCGCGAGATCGGCAACGTCGAAGTCTCCTCGGCCGAAAAAGCCCGCTTGCTGTGTGAGCTGCTGTTCGACGACATCCTGCAGGGCAGCACCCGGATCCGCCACCGCGACACCAAGGGCGATTACGACATCAACCGCCTGCTCGACGGCGCGCCCTACAAAAACGCCAACCACGAGCTCACCGTCGAAATCGTCTCACCCCTCGGCGACGACTGGGACCTGCTCAGCGACGCCAAGGCCGTGCTGCGCAGCAGCGAGGGCAACGGCCGCGCCCTCATCCGCCTGGCCGACGGCGAGCGCTTCGACATCGAACTCACCCTTTACCGGCAGATCGAGAAATACATCGACAGCCCCAAGGCCAGCAACGCCACCCCGTCGCTGCGCACCATCCTGCTCAACCGCAAGGACGAAAACCGCGAGCGCCGCAGTCGTCTGCGGGAGCAGCTTTCCTCCATGTTGCTGCAAGGCGACTTCTACGCCCTCGGCCAGCGCATCGAGCTCAAGTCGTCCAACCCCACCAGCCTGTTCGATGAGCTCGGCAACTACCTCATCACCAACACCTACACCAAGCTCGGCTATCTCAAGCACCGCAACCCCGACCCAATTGCCGAGATCAGGGCCATCCTGCAGGCCGACGAGATCAGCCAGCGCAAGCTCGCCCTCGGCGGTGAAGAGGGCAACCCGCTCGCCCTGGCCGAGCTGCGCGAATTCCTGCAGCTCAAGGCCAGCAACAGCCGCGTCATCCTCGACGAGGTGGTCAATCGCTTCACCGGCATCCCCTGGGGCTGGAAACCCGAGTGGGAGGTCGTGCTGCTCATCGCCCGCCTGTTCATGGCCGGCGAAATCAAGCTGATGATGGACAGTGCCGATCTCGAGCCGAAGGCCGCGGTCGAACCGCTCACCAAGTCGGCCCGTTTCAAGCAGGTCTCCATCCTCAAGCGCAAGGTGGCCGACGCCGAAACCCTCAAGAGGGCGCGAAAGCTGCACCAGGAGCTGTTCTCCAGCCTGCCTCCCGAAGACGAAGACGGCCTCGTTGCTGCCACGCGCAGCCGGCTCGCGGGCTGGCAGAGCGAGTTGAAAGGTTTTGCCCCGCTTGCCGCCAGCAAGCACCACCCGGGCCTCGCCGTCATCGATGCTGCCATCACGCTCATCGGCAAACAGCTGGCCATCGCTGACAGCTTCGAGTTCGTCGAAGCATTGGTCAAAGGCCGCGATGCCTGGCTGAACCTCGCCGAGGACGCCCACGACGTCACCAGCTTCTACAAGACCCAGCGCCCCACCTGGCAGCGTCTGCTCGATGCGCTCGAACGCTACGTCGACAACCGCGACGCCCTGGAGAAAGACATCAAGGCCGCCGTCGCCCTCGGCACGCTGGAAAGCATCCGCGACAACCCCACGCCCTGGGGCGTGGTGAGCCAGATCGAACCGCTCATCGCCACCGTCGACACCCTCAACGAAGCCTTGGCCCAGGGCGAACGCGAACACGCCCTCTTGTCCATCGACGCCAAAATTGCCGAAGTGCTGCAGGCGCTCGACGCGGCCCATGCCGACGCCCAATTGCGCAACCGCGCCCTGCTCAAGCTGCAGGAGTTCAAGACCAAGCATGCCGGGCTGACCAGTATCCCGATGATCCTCTACCTTCGGGATCAGGCCGGCGACGCGCTCGATATCGCCATGACCATGATCGACGCCGCCACTCCGGTGGTGCAGCCCGGCAGGGCCGCAGAAAAGGGCGCCGACGACACCGCCATCAAGACGGCACCTGCAGTGATAACGCCCAAGCCCACAAAAGTGATTCGTGCGGCGGACATCACGCCCAAGACCTACCTGGAGACCGAAGCTGAAATAGACGCCTACCTTACTCAGCTCCGGGCCAAATTGATGGCAGCCCTGGAAGCCGGGCATCGGGTCCGGATCCAGTGACCGATTGACGCCCCATGGCCGCCAAAGGAAGCTCCATGACGCTCTATCTCCATCCCGATTCGCAAGGGAGTCTTGCCGCCGCTTACGCAGAAGCGTTTGAGACCGCCGACGAAATCTTCGCGTTATCTGCCTACCTCCGGGACTGGAAAGCCTTCCCGTTGGCTAAGGGCTGCAAGAACGCGACGCTCGTCGTTGGCAAGGATTTCGGCATCACCCGCAAGCAGGCGCTCATCGATGCCCTGGCCTGGAAGCAAGCCAACCGTCGCGTCGCCCACGTCTATGTGGCAGCCAACATCGACGGCTTCCACCCCAAAATCGTCGCCTGGCGCTGCGATGACACCCATTACCTGATCGTCGGCTCTTCCAACCTGACGGTTGCCGCCTTCGAGACCAACTACGAAGCAAACCTTCGCATCAAGATCTCCAAGGAACGCTACCAAAAGATCACCCACTGGATCGCCGACATCCTCCGCCGGTCGGTGACGCTCGATCAGGCGTGGATAGATGCCTACGCTGAAGCCGAGACTCCGCCCCGGGGCGCTGCGTCGAAACAAGTGCGTCGCCCGCTCCTGCCGTCGGGGCTGATTCCCCCTCGATTTCCGGGCCTCGCGGCGGCGCTGGCGGAGCGCAAGGATAAAGCTGCCGCCTTCGCCCCAATCCGAGACGAGTTTGAGCAACTGCTCCGGCAATGCGCCAACGGGCACATCAGCGAGGACACGTTTTACGCGTGGCTGATCGAAAACTGGAACCACTCCGAATGGAAGTTCCAGGGCAACGGCATCTTCCGGCACCCACGCGCGGCGACCGACTGGAACCTACTCTGTCAGGCACTCGTGGCAATCATCGATTGCGCCGGGGCAAAGCGAGACCAGAAGGTTCAAAGCGAGTACGACAAGCTTGAAGCATCCGGCCGGGCGGAAGTCCGAAAAGCCTTCATCACCGAAATGCTGTGCCACTTCTTTCCTGGCGACTACCCGTTATGGAACGCCCCGATCAACACCTGGCTGAAGGAAGAAGGCTTCACCAAAGAACGCCCTCGGGGGCTGAGCGAAGGCGAGAAGTACATCTGGCTCGCCCAGCAAGCCCGCGCAGCTTTGCAGGCCGACCCCGACTATCCCGCGCAAAACCTCGCCGAGCTCGACCACGTCATCTGGGCCTACTGCCGCCATCGCGGCTGGACTTGATGGACCGCAGCGCACAAGCAGCCCGCTCCGCCAACAGATTTCAAACCGCAAAATGAACAAAAGCAAACTCAAGACCTACGCCCCCCAGGCCCGCAAGGACTTTATCGCCGCCGTCACCCAGCGCGCCAACCTGCTCGGCCTCTCGGACTCCGCCGGCGGCTTCGCAGCCCTGCCCGCCGAGCGCAAGGGCGACGTGGTGATCATTGCCGGGCGCGAATGGCCGGCCAGCGTCGGCCAGCAGCGCGAGCGCCTTGTCCGCCGCATCCAGCGCGACGGCTTTGCCCACACCCTGGAGGCGGTGGCCTACACCTGGTTCAACCGCTTCGCCGCGCTGCGCTACATGGAGCTGCACGACTATCTCCGCCACGGCCACCGCGTGCTCTCCAGTGCCACCGCCGGCGGCCTGCCCGACATCCTCACCCACGCCGCCGACCTCGCCGCCAGCCGCGAGCTGTCCGGCCTCGACGCCGCCCACATCGCCGAACTCAAGCTCGCCGGCAACAAGGACGGCGAGCTTTACCGCCTGCTGCTGGTCGCCCAGTGCAACGCGCTATCCGCCGCGATGCCCTTTCTCTTCGAGCGCATCGACGACGAAACCGAGCTGCTGCTGCCCGACAACCTGCTGCGCACCGACTCGGTGATCGCCCGGCTGGTCGCCGAGATTGCGGAAGAAAACTGGGCCGAGGTGGAGATCATCGGCTGGCTCTACCAGTTCTACATCAGCGAGAAGAAGGACCAGGTCATCGGCAAGGTGGTCAAGAGCGAGGACATCCCCGCCGCCACCCAGCTGTTCACCCCCAACTGGATCGTGCAATACCTGGTGCAGAACAGCGTCGGCCGCCTGTGGCTGATGGCGAGTGAACGCCAAGGCGCCGCCAGCACCTTCAAGAGCGAATGGCCGTACTACATCGAGCCCGCCGAGCAGACCCCCGAGGTCAACGCCCAGCTCGACGCCCTCATCGAGGCCCGCATGGCGGAGGACGGCGGCAGCCTGAACCCCGAATCCATCACCGTGCTCGACCCCGCCTGTGGCTCCGGCCACATCCTGGTCGAAGCCTACGCGCTGCTCAAAGGCATCTACCTCGAACGCGGCTACCGCCTGCGCGACATCCCGCGCCTGATCCTCGAAAAGAACCTCTACGGCCTCGACATCGACGACCGCGCCGCCCAGCTCGCCGGCTTCGCCCTGCTGATGAAGGCCCGCGCCGACGACCGGCGCCTGTTCAACGACCCGCCCCGACTCAATGTGCTGAGCCTGCAGGAGAGCAAGGGGCTGGAGCTGGAGGAACTCGCCACCCACCTCGCGCCCTTCGGCGTGGAGCGCGGCACCGTCAAGGCGCTGCTCGACGCCTTCGAACACGCCAAGACCTTCGGCTCGTTGATCCAGATTTCGGAGGCGCTGAACGCGCAACTGCCGGCGCTGGCGGAGGGGTTGGGGAAGGCGAGCGAGACGGGGGATTTGTATGCCCAAGCGGCGGCGCAGGATTTGATGGCGCTGGTGGGGCAGGCGCTGGTATTGGGGCGGAAGTTCGATGCGGTGGTAGCGAATCCGCCGTATATGGGTGGAAAGGGGATGAACGGGGCGTTGAAGGAGTTCGCAAAGGCCACCTTCCCCGATAGCAAGGCAGACCTGTTTGCCATGTTCATCGAGCGGGGTTTTGGCTGGTGCAAGCCCTGCGGCTTCAACAGCATGGTGACGATGCAGAGTTGGATGTTCCTCTCATCTTTTGAGGTGTTTCGAACTAAACTCTTAAAGGATAGAACATTCATTACGATGGCACACCTAGGTGCCCGTGCTTTCGGGGAAATATCTGGGGAGGTGGTTCAAACAACTGTGTTCACAATGCAAGCGCTTCACGTCAAAAAATTCAAGCCAGTCTTTATTCGCCTTGTCGACGGGCAGGAAAAGCAGAAAAATGAAGCGTTGCTTAAACGAAATTTCCGGTTCGATGCCACTGCACAAGATGACTTTTCCAAAATTCCAGGAATGCCTTTAGCTTACTGGACAAGTGAGTGCCTGAGAGAGATTTTTGATCAAACCCCGAACCTAGGAAAAGTGGCAGAAACAAAACAGGGATTGGCAACGACCAATAACTCTCTTTTTCTTAGGCGATGGCATGAGGTCTCGTTGTCAAAAGTCGGCTTCGGCATAGCATCTAACAAAGAGGCGTTTGATAGTGGGCGAAAATGGTTTCCGCTCAACAAGGGTGGAGGGTTTAGGCGTTGGTATGGAAACAATGATTATGTGATTAATTTCGAGAACGCAGGAAAGACCATTTGCGACTATATTGACAATACGCCAGGCGTAAACGTGAAATCCAACGGGAGAGTTATTAATCGCGATAGGTATTTCAAGGAGGGCATGACTTGGTCAAGTATTGCATCAGGCGGCTTCTCTATGCGCTGGACCCCAAGGGGATTCATTTTCGAGACCAAGGGTGCAATGTGTTTTCCAAAGAAAGAAGGCGATTTATTTGAGATCTTGGCGCTATTTAACTCGTGTCTCGTTGACCATTTTTTGCTTTGCCTGAGCCCCACCCTTGACTATCACGAAGGGCCGCTTAAGCTCGTCCCAACCAAAATAACGAACAACGCTCTCGCCTCGTCAAATGCGAGGGAGGCGACGCTTATTGCGAAGGCTGACTGGGATAGCCAGGAGTCCTCATGGAATTTTTCAGACCTCCACTTCGCATCCAGACGCGCTGAAAATCTCAGCAAATCATGGGAAGACTGGGCTAACGTTCAAGAGCTAAGAAAAAAGCGGCTTAAGGAAATTGAGGAGGAAAACAATAGACTCTTCATCGAAAGTTACGGCTTAATAGGCGAACTTTCTCCAGAAGTTTCCCATGATCAAATTACCCTTTTTCGCCCTGATCGCGAAAAGGACTCCCAGCGCCTGATCTCCTACGCCATCGGCTGCATGATGGGTCGCTACAGCCTCGACGAACCCGGCCTGATCTACGCTCACGCCGGCAACGAGGGCTTCGATGCGACCCGCTACAAGACCTTCCCGGCCGACGCCGACGGCATCGTGCCGATCACCGACGAGTTCTGGTTCGAGGACGACGCGGCCCACCGCGTGCGCGAGTTCCTGCGCGCCGTGTGGGGCGCCGACACGCTGGACGAGAACATGGCCTGGCTCGCCGAGAGCCTGGGCACCAAGGCCAGCCAGTCAACGCAACTGAGCCCGGACGAGACCATCCGCCGCTATCTGGCCGACAAGTTCTTCAAGGACCACCTGCAAACCTATAAGAAACGCCCGATCTACTGGCTGTTCTCCAGCGGCAAACAGGGCGCCTTCCAGGCGCTGGTCTACCTGCACCGTTACCACGAGGGTACGCTCGCCCGCCTGCGCGCGGAATACGTCGTGCCCCTCACCGGCAAGCTGCAGGCCCGCATCGAGATGCTCGAAAAGGACGCCGCCGCAGCCTCCAGCACCGCCGCCCGCAACAAGCTGAACAAGCAGATCGAGAAGCTGCGCAAGAAACACGTCGAACTCCTCGCCTACGACGAAAAGCTCCGCCACCATGCCGACATGCGCATCAGCCTCGACCTGGATGACGGGGTGAAGGTGAACTATGGCAAGTTCGGCGATCTGCTGGCCGAAGTGAAGGCGGTGACGGGCGGGGCGGGCGATGAGTGAGCCGGCCATGACCAACCCGCTGACGCTGCAGCCCGACGCCCTGGCCGACTACCAGGCGTGGCTGAACACCATCAAGCAGCGTGTCGTCTCGGCGCGACTGCGCATGGCGCTCTCGGCCAATCGCGAGCTGATCCTGTTCTACTGGGAGTTGGGGGCGATGATTGCCCACCAACAGGCACACCGCCAATGGGGAGACAAACTCATTCCCCAACTCTCGGCGGATCTACAGAGGGCATTTCCTGACATCAAGGGGCTGTCGACGTCCAACCTGAAGTATTGCCTGCGCTTTTTCCAGTTCTATGGGCAGGCGGGCGACGCTGCGGCGCCAGACAGCAGCGGTCTGCCATTTGGTCAACAGGCTGTTGACCAAATCCCCTGGGGCCACAACATCCAGATCTTCACCAAGTGCAGCAGCGTGGGCGAGGCCCGGTTTTACATCGAGCATACGCTCGCCCAAGGCTGGAGCCGCGATGTGCTGGCACTTCAACTCAAGAGCCGATTGCACGCCCGTGCGGGTAAGGCGGTGACCAACTTCTCCCGCACCTTGCCCCCGCCCCAGTCCGACCTGGCCCAGCAGACCTTGAAGGACCCATACACCTTCGACTTCATGGCCATGACCGAGCCCTACAACGAGCGGGACGTCGAACGCCAGCTCACCCGGCACATCACCCAGTTTCTGCTGGAGTTGGGCAAGGGCTTTGCCTTCATCGGCCGGCAGTACCATCTGGAAGTGGCAGGTAACGATTACTACATCGACCTGCTGTTCTACCACGTCACGCTGAAATGCTATGTGGTGGTCGAGCTCAAGAACCGTAAGTTCATCCCCGAGTACGCCGGCAAGCTCAACTTCTATCTGTCGGCCGTGGATAGCCTGCTCAAGCGCGATGACGACCAGCCCACCATCGGTTTGCTGCTGTGCCGCGACAAGAACAACATCGAGGTGGAGTTTGCCCTGCGGGACATGAACAAACCCATGGGCGTGAGCGAATACACCTTGCTGGAAACCCTGCCGGACAACCTGAAGGGGGCGTTGCCGACGGTGGAGGAGATCGAGGCGGAGCTCACCCATGACCACGGGGACGCCCAGTGACGGATCCTTGCGATTGGCCGAGCGTGAGCGAGGAGTCAGGCCTGTCGGGTACAGCTTGAGGTGACTTATGAGTTTTCTGGAGTCCTTGTTTTCCGGTGCAAAGGCGTTCATCCGCGAGGTGGTCGTGCCGGTTCTCCATGCAGCCAAGCAGGTCGCAGTCGAGACTGTGCGCGTCGTGCTGGAAGAGATAGATCGTTCCGAGTTTGGGCGTGCAGCGACGCGGTTGATTGACGGGGCTGCGCGCCAGTATTTCGGCCGCGCCGAGGATCTCGCGGCCGAGCAACGGGAAATCGCCGAGCGCGCCAAACGGGATGGACGAAGGTCGACGCGTGACGTCGATCGACTAAGGGAGATCGAGCTCGAACGTAGAAAGCTGCGTGAAGATCTGGATACGGCCCAAGCTTCAGAGGCTTCAGTTGCGTTGAAGAACGCCGCCGGGGAGTTGGTGGCCAGCCCGGTATCGGATGATGAGACCAGCGCTGCGGTCGGCATACTGTCTTCGCGGGTGTGCCCTGCTTGTGGTGGGACCATGAGGATGCGGCAGGGCGGTTTCAACGGGACGACCCAGCGCAGAAGCTTCTACTGGTTGTGCTCGGCGCATCCTGGCGCCTGCAAGACGATTCCCTTTGATCCGGTGAAGGAAAACCTGACCGCGCTCCGACGCGCTGACCCCAACCTCGACCTGCCGCTTAAGGAGAGGCGTGAGATCTGGGAGCGGAAGGATGTGATCCGCGGAACCCAGATCCGCTTGCGGCAGCACCTGGGTGAGAAGGATCATGATGTGATCTGCCCGCACCACCTGCTGCCCATGAAGTTGCTGGAGCAGCCGAACAGCAGTGGGCTTCTGCTGAGTACCTATCAATACGTATGCCTGCATGTGGATGACGACGGGCGCGCATGTCAGCACCGCGTTCCGCTCGAGACATTCCCGCAGGTTTCGGAAAGCCTGCGTCGAAGTGAAGGTGCGGGGATCATCCGCTGACAAGCGGCTGCACCGAGCCGCCTTGGTGCAACAGGCTGTTGCACAATCTCCATGAAAATTTTTTCGGATTTACCGTGAGCCATCAACGCATCATTGAAGCGCTGGCATCGCAGTTTGCTACGCAGCAGCTGTTGTTCTGGGATGACCCCGAAGGGGAGTTCTCCACTTGGGTCGATAGCCTCGCGCTGGACGGAGTCCAGGTGCTGCGCCTGGACCGTACGCCGGCCTTGCAGGTGAAGCTGGACGTGGAGCGCAATCCGCGTGCCCGCTGGCTGTTCTACCAGCCCAGCGCCGAGCCTGAGCCCGCGACGGACTGGCTGCTCGACTTGCGGCTGCGGGGCAAGGCGTTTCGTGCAGACTCGACCTCGATGCTGCTGGAGGATCTGGGCCTGACCAGCCAGGCCTTGCGCCCCCACCTCAAGACCCGCAGCAAGTTCCTGCGTGCCAAGGACCGCATTGAAAGGCTGCGCCGGCTGCTTACGCCGAGTGACGCCGCCGCCACGCTCGACCGCAAGATGCTGGCGGTGCTGGTGCGCGCGGAGCAGGCGGATTTCCAGGCCATCCTGCTCAAGCTGGTGAGCGCGATGGTCCGCGATGGTGACGCGGATCTGACTGCAGAGCCGCGCCCCTGGCAGGACGTCGTCGCGAACGAGCTGGATTCGGCGTTCTGGGCGCTTGCGCAGCAGGAGTTGGGTTACGGCGCAGACGGCGTGGCCCCCACCCTTCGGGATCTGCTTTATCGAGTTCTGGTGACGGACTTCTGCCGGTCTTTGCCCGAGGCCGTGCCGGAGTCGCTTCGGCATTTTGTGTTGCCCAACCGCACGCTGGCCGCCAATGCCTCGGTTTTTAGCGCGCGCTGGCGCACCGGCATGGGGAGCTACGAGAGCTACAAGCTGCTGTCGGATGCCGTGGCACGCGACATCGGGCTCGATGCGGTGCTGGGCACGCTACCGGCGGAAGCGCTGGCCGAGACCATGACTTTTGCGGCCGTCGAGCGGCGGATCGTCCAGGCACTGAAGGATCGCGTGCTGCATGGCGCCGGGGCAAGCGATGAGGCCATGCAGGCGCTGATCGCACGTCGGCGCGACGGCCATTGGGCAAGCCGGCTGATGGCACAGACGTCGAGCGAGGGCATGGCCCTGGCGGCCTGCTATGACGCCATCCAGGCCGCGGCGGCGTTCTTTGAACTCAAGGCGCGCTTCGATGCCGGGTTCAGCTTTGCCAGCGCGGAAGCCGGGCTGGCGGCCTACCAGCAGGAGCTCTTCCGCTTCGATCAGTTGTATCGCCACTTCCACTTCGCGTCGGACAAGGTCGAGCCGATGGGGTGGGCGGTGTTGCATGAACTGCGCCTGCGTATCGAAGAGCTTTACACCGGCTGGTTCCTGCCGCAGTTCGGCACCGCTTGGGGCACTGTCATGGAGGGTGAGAGCGGTTTGCTGAGGCACTGGACGGTGGCAGGTGTCCCGAACCAGCATCGCTTTTTCGATACCCAGGTTGCGCCTTTGCTGGCGTCGGGCGCCAAGAGGGTGTTCGTGGTGATCTCGGACGCCTTCCGGTTCGAGGCAGCCGAGGAGCTGGTGCAGCAGCTCAACAGCCGCAGCCGCTTCAAGGCAGCGCTCGCAGCGCAACTCGGTGTGCTGCCGAGCTACACGACCCTCGGCATGGCGGCCCTGCTGCCGCACCACAGCTTGAGTTACAAGACCAACAGCAACGTCGACGTTCTTGCCGACGGCCAGCCGGTATCCACCCTGGAGCAGCGCAATGCACATCTGGCGAAGTACGACGGCCTGGCCATCAGGTCGGATGAGCTGCTGGCCTTGGGCAAGGACAAGGGCCGCGAGCGGGTGCGCGACCGACGCGTGATTTACATTTACCACGATCACATCGATGCCTTGGGTGACAAGCAGGCCACCGAAGGCCTGACCTTCCAGGCCGTGGACGAAGCCTTGAGCCAGCTGGCCCAGATGGTCGGCTTCATCATCAACAGCCTCAACGGTTCGACGGTGCTGGTGACGGCCGACCATGGCTTCATCTACCAGGAGGCGCCCCTGCTGGCGGCGGACAAATCCGCCCTCGATGTGCAACCGGATGGCACCCTGAAAGCCAAGAAGCGCTACCTGCTCGGCCGCGGCATTGGGGCCTCGCCGAAGGCATGGTGTGGCAACACCGCGCTGACAGCGGGCACCGATGCGCAGGCAAGCGTCGATTTCTGGGTGCCCAAGGGGGTGAGTCGCTTCCATTTCAGCGGCGGGGCGCGCTTTGTGCACGGCAGCGCGATGCCGCAGGAGATCGTGGTGCCGGTGATCAGCGTGCGGGAGAGCGAATCGGAAAAGGAAAAGGCGAGGCACGTGGAGTTCAGCCTGCTCGGCGCGTCGAACAAGGTCGTCACCAACACGCAGCGCTTCGAGTTCATCCAGACCGAGGCTGTCTCGGACAAGGTGCTGCCGCGTACGGTGGTGGTCGCCCTGCGGGATGGAGACCGCCTCATCAGCAACGAGCAGACGCTGACTTTCGACAGCACCTCGCAGCTGCTCGACGAACGGAAGAGGTCGGTTTTCCTGACCGTGCTGTCGGGCACTTACGACAAGACGCGCGACTACTGGCTGACCGCACGCGATGCCACGACAAAGATCGAGGCACTGCGGGTTCCTCTGCGTGTGGATCTCGCCTTCATGAATGATTTCTGAAACGCCAATGACCGAGAACGTCGATACCTCGAGGCTGGACCGCCTGCTGACCACCCACTTTGCCGGCAAGGTGGTCCGCAAGGATCTGACCAAGCTGATCAAGGAAGGGGCCAACGTGCCGGTGTACGTGCTCGAGTATCTTTTGGGCATGTATTGCGCGTCGGACGACGAGGCGACCATCCAGAATGGCATGACGATGGTTAAGCGCATCCTGGCCGAGAACTACGTGAGGCCGGACGAAGCAGAAAAGATCAAATCGAAGGTCAGGGAAAGCGGCAGCTACAAGGTCATCGACAAGGTGAGCGTGAAGCTCAACGAAAAACGGGATGTTTACGAGGCCTTGCTCTCGAACCTGGGTGTGAAGAACGCGGAGGTTTCCGATGCGTTTGTCCGCCAGTTCGAGAAGCTGCTGGTGGGCGGCATCTGGTGCATAGTCACGCTGAACTACCAGTTCGAGGAAAACCAGCGTGGCTCTCCCTTCACGGTAACGGATCTCAAGCCGATCCAGATGCCCAACATGGATATGGAGGGCCTGTTCGAGGGGCGACGTGCCTTTACCGAAGGCGAATGGATCGATGCGCTGATCCGCTCGACGGGCATGGAGCCGGCCTGCTTCAAGGAGCGGGTGAAGTGGCATCTGCTCGCCCGCATGATCCCGCTGGTCGAGAACAACTATAACTTCTGCGAGCTTGGCCCGCGGGGGACGGGCAAGAGCCACATATACAAGGAAATCAGCCCCAACAGCATCCTGGTGTCCGGCGGCCAGACAACCGTGGCCAACCTGTTCTACAACATGAGCGCGCGCAAGGTGGGTTTGGTCGGCCTGTGGGATACGGTGGCCTTCGACGAGGTGGCCGGCATCAACTTCAAGGACCACGATGGTGTGCAGATCATGAAGGACTACATGGCCTCCGGGTCCTTCAGCCGCGGCCGCGAGGCCATCAACGCGAATGCCTCGATGGTGTTCGTGGGCAACATCAACCAGAGCGTCGAGTCCCTGGTGAAAACGAGCCACCTGCTGGCGCCCTTCCCCGAGGCGATGATCGATTCGGCCTTCTTCGACCGCTTCCATGCCTATGTGCCGGGTTGGGAGATACCCAAGATGCGGCCGGAGTTCTTCACCAACCAGTACGGACTGATTGTCGATTACCTGGCGGAGTACCTGCGCGAGATGCGCAAGCGCAACTTTGCCGACGCCATCGACCGGTGGTTCAAGCTCGGCAACAACCTGAACCAGCGGGACACGATTGCCGTGCGGCGGACGGTGTCCGGGTTGCTCAAGCTGATCTGCCCACACGGTGAGTACGGCAAGGAGATCGTGCGGCAATGCCTGGAGTACGCGCTGGAAACCCGGCGCCGTGTGAAAGAGCAGCTCAAGAAGATCGGCGGGATGGAGTTCTACGACGTCCATTTCAGCTACATCGACCTGGAGGCCGGCGAGGAGCGTTTTGTGACTGTGCCTGAACAGTCCGGTGGCGCCCTGATCCCGGAAGGCCGGCTGAACCCGGGCACCCTGCATACGATCAGCCTGGGCGATAGCGAAATGCCCGGCACCTACCGCATCGAGATCCAGACCATTGCCGGCAGCGGGAAGGTGTCGACCTCCGGCGTCGCTCCGCGGGAGGCCGTGAAGGTCGCCTTCGATTATTTCAAGGCCAATGCGGGCAGGGTTAGTGCATCGATCAAAGCCGGGGAGCACGACTTCCACCTTCATCTGGTTGAACTGCAGCGCAGCGGGAGCCCCAAGGCGCTGACCCTGGCCAGCTTCATCGCCCTATGCTCCGGCACCCTCTCCAAGCCGGTCCAGAGCCAGATGGTGATCATGGGTGACATGAGCCTGGGCGGGACGGTCGTTCAAGTCCGCAACCTGGCAGAGAGCCTGCAGGTCGCATTCGATGCCGGCGCCAAGCGAATCCTGTTGCCCATGTCGAGCGTCACCGACATCGCGACGGTGCCGGGTGAGCTATTTGCAAAGTTTCAGACGAGTTTCTACTCGGATCCGGTGGATGCTGTGTTCAAGGCGTTGGGGGTGGAGTGAGGGCGATATACGCTTCTTACGGTCAGTCTTGAGGGCCCTGTGAGTTTCATCAGTGGCTGCTCAGGAAAGATTCAGAGCGCTGTAATTTTGCCGAAGATGAGCGAGTCGGTTTTTTTCGAGATTGTGCTCATGAATCATGATTATGGGTTATTTTTTAAGGATAATTCATCTTACTTTTCGGTAAGTAGTTCTATTATTGCCCGATGGCAAAAGAGTCTTGGCTTGTTGCATGGGTCGGTGACACCGACCACAAGTGCGCTGAAGGCGCCATCCCGGGGCAGATCGGGCCCATCGCGTCCGCCATCCAGCAGCACGCACGCTTCGACCGCATTCATCTCCTGACCAATTACAGCCATGAGCGCACGGAACGCTATTGCCAATGGTTGGAGGCTCAGTGCCCGGGGAGCCAGGTTGATCTCACCGACATTGATCTAACCAGCCCCATCGATTACGCAGACATCTACGGCAAGGTTGTGGCTGAGTTGCAGCAATGCCGGCTGCCACGGGACGATGTGAGCCTCACCTTCCACCTGAGTCCGGGAACGCCTGCCATGGCGGCCATCTGGATCATCCTCGCCAAGACGCGCTTCCCCGCCAAACTGATCCAGACCTCACAACAGAGGGGCCTGGAACCAGTCAATTTCATCTTCGACCTTGCCAGCGATTTCCTTCCAGAGTTTCTCAGGCGGGGTGATGAGCGCGCAGAGCGACTCGCCAGTGCCCCGCTGCAGCCCGCCCCCGGATTCGAGAAGATCCTTCATAGAAGTGACACCATGGCTCGGCAGATCGAGCGCGCTCGAAGGGTGGCCGCCTACGATGTTCCAACGCTCATCTTGGGCGAGACCGGCACCGGGAAGGAGCTTGTCGCGGAAGCTATCCACAAGGCGAGCCGGCGATCGGAAAAATTATTTCTCGCCATCAATTGCGGCGCCATTCCCCGGGAGTTGGTGAACTCCGAGTTGTTTGGCCACCGGAAAGGCGCATTCACCGGCGCGGACAGCAACCGGAAGGGGCACTTTCGCGAGGCTGAGGGCGGCACCCTTTTCTTGGACGAGGTGGGCGACCTGCCGCTGGATGCCCAGGCCAAACTCCTGCGGGCAATTCAGCAGAAGGAAGTAACGCCTGTAGGTGAATCCACTCCGGTCAAGGTGGATGTTCGCATCCTGGCAGCGACCCATCGGGATTTGATGGCAGACGTGGCGGCCGGACGCTTTCGAGAGGATCTCTTTCACCGCCTTGCGGTAGGCATTATCCATCTCCCCCCGCTGAGGGAGAGAACCGGCGACATTGATTTTCTGGCGGACCACTTCCTCGACAGCTTCAATGCCGATACGCAGGACCGCCCCGAAGGGCAGGAGAAAAAATTTTCCCAGGAAGCAAGAAATTTTCTAAACCAGCACCCTTGGCCAGGAAATGTCCGCGAGCTCTACCATACGCTGCTGCGGGCGACGATCTGGTCGATTGGAGAAACGCTCACCGCAGACGATATCCGCTCTGCGCTGCTCGCAACGGGCAGAACTGAAGACCAGATCCTTGGCCGTACCCTCACCAAAGGCTTTGATTTGCAAGCATTGTTGGATGAAGTGACGCGACATTACCTGAGCCGGGCGATGGCGCAAGCCGGCAACAGAAAGAAACATGCTGCAGAACTTCTGGGGATTGCCAATTACCAGACGCTGACCAATAAGCTGACTCGCCTCGGGCTACCGTCCGGTGACAAAAACGAATAAGGGGAGCGTGGCACGATTCTGGCTTTAGATAGCGGGAACGGGCTGCCCCCGAGATAGATTCGACTGCAAATCTTCAGGGTCTTGGCCGCTGCTGAGGCGATATAAACAAGGTAACCGACATGGCACGCAACGAAAGACTGACCTGCAAAGAACTCATCGAGCCCCGACTGATGGCGCTCGGTTGGACGTGGCAGGAGCAGTTGCGTATCGGACCGGGTCGCGTCAATCTGACCGGCGACGCGATGTACGACGAAACCCAGTCGATCATCGCTGATTACCTGTTGCGCTACCGGGGTGTGCCGCTGGCAATCTTGGAAGCCAGGTCAGAGTCTGAGAGCGCTGCTGATGGGATGCAGCAAGCCTCCCGGTACGCACGGCGTCTCTCGCTGCGGTTCTCTCTTGCCTCGAACGGCAACGACTGGATTTTGACGGACAACGACACCGGCGACTTTGAGTCGTTGAGTGCGCCGCCGTCGCCTGACGAGTTGGTCGCCCGGATGGGCATGTCAATTGACTGGTCTCTCTGGGAGGGTGCGTTCGCCGCTGGCTATCACATGGACCAGGTGTCACGCAAAGGCGTGCGCCCGTATCAAGACGTTGCCATCAACAAGACGCTGTGGCAGTTTGCCCAAGGCGATGACCGTGTGTTGTTGCTGATGGCGACAGGTATCGGCAAGACCTTCACGATCTTCCAGCTCGTTTGGAAGCTGCTCAACGGCAAGGCGCTCAAGCGCGAACACGTGCTGTTCCTGACCGATCGCAACAGCCTTAAGGATCAGGCCTACCGAGCCTTCTCGGCCTTCTCGGCGTCGGAGCGCGTGCAGATCGATAAGGACACCGTTGCGCAGGGGCAGCATCTAGTCGGCAAGGTCTTCTTTGCTAACTACCAGAGCCTCGATGAGGAGCTGGGCGGCAAGAAGGTCTACGAGCACTACGACCCGGACTTTTTCGATCTGGTGGTGATCGACGAATGCCACCGCTCGGGTTTTGGCGACTGGTTCGGCGTACTCGAACATTTTGGTAGCGCGCTGCAACTGGGCCTCACGGCTACCCCGCGGGAGCTCGAAGAGGGCGACCGCTCGCTGACCGCAGAGGAAAAGCGCCGCGACACGCAGCATTACTTTGGTGACCCGGTTTTCACCTATAGCCTCAAGCAGGCCATCGAGGATGGCTTTCTGGTGCCCTACTTGCTGGAAGAGCGTATCACCAACGTCGATGAGGACGGTTACACCGGCCCCGACGGCAAGCGCTATACCACCGCCAACTTTGAGCGTGACATCCGCATGCCGGATCGTACCAAGGCCATTGCCGAGGACTTATGGGAGGTGCTGGGCAAGTACGAGCTGCG
>APMI01010462.1_pt1 | contig 22944 bp, 23 predicted proteins | sample 667938 | NCBI WGS metagenome assembly APMI01 (sample SAMN01084076, study PRJNA167559) | wastewater metagenome | biome: Wastewater | place: Denmark: Ejby Moelle, Odense | collected 2011-11-28
AAAAGTATGTTCATAGTTGTTCTCAAAAAATACCCATTACGTGGTATTTTGAAAATTTATAAAATATATTCAAAGCTGTATTTTACAGGTTAAAACCGCGACATAATAAATGTCAAATAATTAATAATCAATCAATTAGAATGGTAATATGCAAAAAAAACTTCCCGAATGGCGGGAAGTTGTAAAGTTCATTTTATCTTATTATTAACAAATTTATATGTGCTCTTTGAAATATTCGAGTGTACGTTTCAAACCTTCCGCCCTTTCAACCCGAGGTTCCCAGCCTAAAATGTTCTGTGCCTTGGTGATATCGGGTTGTCTTTGTTTAGGATCATCTTGCGGCAAAGGCTCGTAAACGATCTTGCTTTTTGAGCCTGTGAGGGCGATTACTTCTTCGGCAAATTGCAGCAAAGTGATCTCGGAAGGGTTGCCAATATTTACCGGCATATAATAATCGGACAGTAAAAGGCGATAAATACCTTCCACAAGATCATCGACATAGCAAAAGGAACGGGTTTGTGAACCGTCGCCATAAACTGTTACGTCTTCGCCACGTAATGCCTGGCTCATAAATGTGGGTAGCGCACGGCCGTCATCGAGGCGCATACGGGGACCGTATGTATTGAATATGCGTATGATCCTTGTTTCAACATCGTGAAAATTATGGTAAGCCATTGTGATGCTTTCCATAAAGCGCTTAGCCTCATCATAGACACCGCGTGGGCCTATTGGATTAACATTGCCCCAATACTCCTCCGTCTGGGGGTGTACCAGGGGATCGCCGTACACCTCTGAGGTGGAAGCAACGAGTATACGAGCACCTTTGGATTTAGCGAGGCCTAAGAGGTTGTGTGTGCCTAATGCGCCTACCTTGAGGGTTTGTATAGGCATCTTGAGATAATCAATAGGGCTGGCCGGCGAGGCAAAATGGAGGATATAATCTATTGGCCCGGGTACATGCACGAATTTGGTGATATCGTGATGGTAAAATTCAAACTCTTTCACAGGGAACAGGTGCTCAATGTTTTTGATATTGCCCGTAAGCAAGTTATCCATCCCCACCACAGTATAACCTTCTTTTAGAAAGCGATCGGACAGGTGAGAACCCAGGAAACCCGCAGCGCCTGTTATTAAAATACGTTTAGCCATTTTTTTCTTTGCCAACCAGTTGATCAGCCGGTGTTTTTATAAAAGTGTATAAATTATCAATGTTGTAAGCCCGTCCGGACAATATACCTAATCAAGACTGCCGCGCTCGCGTATCATTGTAACTTCAGGCACCTGTATGGTAGCCCTAAGCTGCTCGTGCACTACTTTCCGGCCGATGCTCTCGTAGTAGAAACCAAGATCTTCCATTTTTTCCAATGAATAGACATTACGCCCATCAAAGATAACGGGGTTTTTAAGTGCCTCGTTAATACGTTTAAAATCCGGGTTGCGGAATTCGCTCCATTCTGTTACGATAACGAGTGCATCTGTACCTGAGATGGCATCGTATTGGTCGACGGCGAACTGCACCTTATCTCCATAAATACGCTTTACATTATCCATAGCTTCGGGGTCAAATGCTCTTACCCGGGCCCCTGACTCAAGCAGTTCATCAATAAGATATAATGCAGGTGCTTCACGTATATCATCCGTTTCGGGTTTGAATGCCAGGCCCCATAGCGCAAATGTTTTGCCACTAAGGTCTGAGCCGAACAATTCTTTGATCTTCTTACCCAGTCTTGTTTTCTGGCGCTCATTGACTTGCATCACTGTATTGACAATACGGAAGTCGTAGTCCATTTCGCGCGCTGTTTGTGCCAGGGCCTGTACATCTTTGGGGAAGCAACTGCCGCCATAGCCGACGCCGGGGAAAAGGAAACGCTTACCTATACGGGAATCGCTGCCCATGCCCACGCGCACATTGTCTACATTGGCACCGGCTTTTTCGCAGAGGTTGGCCATCTCGTTCATAAAAGATATGCGCATTGCCAGGTAGGCATTTGCTGCATACTTGGTCATTTCGGAAGAGCGTTCGTCCATAAAGAAGATAGGATTGCCCTGCCTTACAAAAGGCTGATACAGTTCATCCATCAATTTCTTTGCTTTATCTGATGAGGTACCGATGACTACGCGATCGGGCTTCAGGAAATCTTCCACTGCCACGCCTTCGCGCAGGAATTCGGGATTTGATACCACGTCAAAAAGGGAGCGGTCGAGCTTCTGCGCTATAACAGCCGTTACTTTTTCGGCTGTGCCAACAGGTACTGTGCTTTTGTTTACAATAACAGTATATTTTGTAATTATCGTGCTGAGCTGTGCTGCTACATCGAGTACAAACTGGAGATCGGCGGAGCCGTCTTTGCCGGGCGGGGTAGGCAAAGCAAGAAAGATAACCTGCGCCTCACTGATGCCGCTTTCAAGCGAAGTGGTGAATTGAAGGCGCTTTTCCTTGATATTACGCTCAAGCAGAATATCGAGACCGGGCTCGTAAATGGGGGACTTGCCGTCTTTCAGCTGCCTGATCTTATCTTCGTTTATGTCAATACACATTACATTATTGCCAGTTTCGGCAAAACAAGTACCTGTTACGAGCCCTACATAACCTGTACCGATGATAGCTAGTTGCATATATCTTTCCTGAAAAATTTTTGCAAAAGTAGCTATTATTCTCTCAGGTGGTTCAGCTGCTGATGTATTAATAAAAAAAAGTTCTATTAATTTTAAACCCTTGTACAGGTAACAGGTCATAGGTACTAAAATCTGCAATTATGATACGCAAATCAATCATGGGTAAATTAATGATGCTTATGGCATCGGCTATGTTGTTGTTTGCAGCATGCAAACGGGCAGGCAACAGTAATAATGATATTTCGTCATTAACAGACGATGACAAGGCCTATGGTGCAGACCAGGCCGCCATGGAAAAGGAAAATAATGATGTGATATCAATTGCCGATGTGGCGGCAAATACCGGTTCGGGTGGCCTTTTGAAAGGTGCGCCGAGCGACCTGGCAAGCTGTGCAACGGTAACAAATGACAGCGTTAGCGGGATATTGACCATAGATTTCGGCACAATGCTATGTACCGGAAATGACGGGCGCATCCGCAGCGGTAAAATAATAGTGCACTATACAGGACACTATAAGGATGCAGGAAGTGTGCACACGATAACTTACGAGAACTACATTGTGAACGGCAACCAGCTTACCGGCAGCAAGACCGTGACCAACATGGGTATGAACAATGCAGGTAATTATTATTACAATATTACAGTGAACGATACCTTATGGATGGGCACTGCAGCCAGCAATAACGGATTCAGGAGCTGGACAAGCGAAAGAGTGCGTACATGGGTTACCGGGTATAATACTCCGCAACGCAGCGATGACTCGTATGACATAACTGGCAGCGCTACTATACACCGCAGGAACGGGCATGTTTTCACTGCGAATATTACATCGGCACTACGCATAGCAACAAACTGTGAGTGGATAGAGCAGGGGACCGTTCAGATAACACCTCAAAGCGGTAATAATGTACGCACCATAGATTACGGGAACGGTAATTGCGATTCGGAAGCAACGCTTACCATAAATAGCAAAACGTATCATATAACATTGTAGCAAATTTTTCATATATATAATAATATAAGAGGCAGCGTATAAACGCTGCCTTTTCTTATTTTAATGAGCAAGTAATGTTTAGTTAACATTTAGGACATGATTTGGTAACAAGCGGGCGGTTATTTTGCTCCTGCAAATTTCCTAATATGTATAAATACTTATTTTCTTTAGTTCTTGCCTTTATTTCAATGACATCTTTTGCAGGCAATGTGACCGGTATTGTAAAAGATTCTACTGACAGCTCCCCTCTTCCCGGTGTTGTAGTAAATATTAAAAACACCAGTTTTGTGACCCAGACCGATGCGGACGGGAAGTATGAGCTAAAAGGTGTGCCTAACGGAAAATTCGAGGTAGTATTTTCCTACATCACCTACCAAAAGACGACGCTTCCGCTTGTTATTAAAGGTGGTGCTGATGTGACACTGGACCTTCTATTGAAGCCGGAAGATAATAAGCAGTTAAAAGCAGTTACGGTATCGGCAAATCGAAACACGCATACAGAATCGGCAGTGCTACAGGAGATCAAGAATAGCAATACTGTAGTAAGTGGCATAGGCTCAGCCCAGATATCCAAAACGATGGACAGGAACGCGGCTGACGTAGTGAAGCGTGTGCCCGGTGTAACCATACAGGACGACCGCTTTATAGTCGTACGTGGCCTTGCTGACAGGTACAACAGCGTGTGGCTGAATGACGCGGGCGCGCCAAGCAGTGAGACTGATAAAAAGGCATTTTCATTTGACATTATACCAAGCGGCTTAATAGACAGGATACTGATCTATAAAACACCATCACCTGAACTGCCCGGAGATTTTGCGGGAGGGATGGTGAAGGTTTATACAACCTCTTTGGTGGACAGGGACCAAATTAGTGTAGGGTTCCAGACCTCAAGCCGTGGATACACTACTGGCAGACCATTTATTTATACCAAAGCGTCATCCACAGATTGGCTTGGTTTTGATAACGGCGACAGAGAAATGCCGGCAAATACCCCCTATAAAATGCCAACATCAAAAGATCAGGACTTATTGAATTCAGTGACAAAATCGTTTAAGAACGATTGGCAGTTAAAGACGAAAAATGCATCGCCTGATTATAGGTTCGGGTTAGCAGTATCGAATGCTTTCAACTTCGGTAAGGTAAGGTTGGGGAATACACTTGGAGTAGCGTACAGTAATACTAACGTGAATTACCATATACACCGTGAAGACTGGGACGTAAAGAGCAAAAGTGTGAACTACACGGATCAATACTCTGCTAATACTGCCAGTGTAGGGCTGATGGACAACCTGGGCGTGGCAATAGGGAATTCAAAAATAGAATTGAAAACACTGTACAGCCAGATCGGAAAATCAAGTGCAACTGCAAGGGCAAACAATCGCGATACCGCAGGATCGTTGGGCAGTGCTGCTGACGAGCGATCATATTCCTTTGCTTATGAAAGCAGGGCCACTTATACCACGCAACTTTTAGGAACACACAGAAGCAAAAATGACAAACGGAAATACGTATGGGGTTTGGGCTATACGGACCTGTTTAAAAATCAGCCTAACCAAAGGCGTATCAAATATACTAAAGACCAGGCCGCGGATGATTCAACATACCAGGCGGCAGTGGCCAGTGGTGTGGATATTTATAATGGTGGCGGGCGTTTTTATTCGCAGTTATTTGAGCACGTATACAGTTTCAACCACCAGTTCTCGCAACAGTTTAACCTTGGCGACAAAACTAAAATTGAAGTTAATGCGGGCAACTATGTTGAATACAAAAGCAGGTACTATTGGGCCCGTGAGCTAGGTTACACACTGAAGCTTGACCCACACAACCCTACAATGTACGATCACCTTCGGAAATTGCCATTGGACCAGATATTTGGAGATACAACAGTAGGTGAAAAGTATAAATTTCAAATGGCGGAGGCAACAGGTTTTTATGACAGGTACGGCGCTACAAATATGTTGATAGCAAGTTTCCTGTCGGCTAATGTTACCCTTTGGGATAAGCTGCATGTAGTGGGCGGAGCAAGGTATGAGGATAATGAACAGGAACTGTCCTTATATAAATCCATTGACACATTTGGAGCGGCGATCACTAAGATCCATACAAAATTCTGGCTGCCTTCAGTAAATGCTGCATATAACTTCACGGACAAAATGCTGATACGTGCGGCGTATGGCAAATCATTGAACCGTCCAGAGTTCAGGGAAATAGCACCTGCACCCTACTACAACTTTGATGATAGGGAATTGATATCAGGCTCGTTATACGCAAGTAATTTTACAAAAGACGGATACCTGCTGGATGTAGCGCAAATAGATAATTATGACCTGCGTTGGGAATGGTACCCCTCGGCGGGTGAGATGGTACAAGTAGGCGGGTTTTACAAGCACTTTGCAAACCCTATACAAAGGGTGATCGCAGGCGGCGGTGTGGATCAACGGAACATAACATTTTTGAACGGGCACTCAGCTGAATGTTCGGGCATAGAGGTTGATGTGCGTAAAAGTTTATCCTTTGCCGATGATCTGCTGAAGACAGATGTATTTAAGGACATAATGGTGGTGGGCAATGTGGCGCTTACAAGAAGCAAATTAAATATGGATACCACGGCCCTGGCCGGCCGCTTTGGCAAGTCGACAGGCTTACTCGAGAATACCGCTATGCAAGGGCAGTCTCCTTATGTGTACAATGTTGGCCTTTTCTATGGCAACGACAAAAATGGCTTCCAGGCTTCAGTGCTCTATAATGTTTTCGGGCAAAGGATATATGCATTGGGTACGACAGAAGCGCTGGAAGAGACAATAATCGAGATGCCTTTCAGGTCGTTTGATATGACCGTTTCAAAAACATTCTTTAAACATTACCTGCTGAGCTTTGGCGCGCAGAACATGCTGAACTCTACCACGCTGTTTATGAAAGATATGGACCATGATGGTAAAATAGATAAGCTGAATGACAAGGAGTTGAAAAGCTTTAAGCCAGGAAGCTATTTTACTGTGGGCGTAAAAGTGAAGTTCTAAAATTACATTTTGGTAACATGGCGGTAATATAACAGTAACATGGCACTTCTACTTTCGTGTTCAAAATAACGCACTATTATGAAAAAACATTTCCTTTTACTCACGCTTTGCCTGGTGGCCATTACACAGGCATTTGCGTACACTACTGTTACCGTACAGGACAGTATTTCTACAAACACGCACTGGACCTGTAACAATCAATACCTGATAAAGGGTTGGGTATATGTTACGGATGGTGCTACTCTGACTATTGATGCAGGTACTATCATTAAAGGTGACCACGATTCTAAAGGTGCCCTGATAGTAGAACGCGGCGCAAAGATCTATGCTAACGGTACTGAAACTGCACCAATCATTATGACATCGAACGAAACTCCCGGTAACAGGAACTATGGTGACTGGGGCGGACTTATGATCTGCGGTAAAGCAAACGTTAACTGGAATGGTAATGACCATATAGTAGAAGGTGGGCCACGCTCACACTACGGTGGTACCAACGATGCTGATAACAGCGGTAGCCTGACTTATGTACGTATAGAGTTCGGTGGTATTCCATTGACGCCTAACAACGAAATAAACGGCCTTACATTGTGTGGCGTTGGTAGCGGTACAACCATAGATCATGTACAGGTATCATATAGCGGTGACGACTCTTACGAGTGGTTTGGCGGCGCAGTTAATGCGAAACACCTTATTTCTTACAAATGCTGGGATGATGATTTTGATAACGATAACGGCTGGCAAGGTAAAGTACAGTTTGGTATCATACTTCGCGACCCGAACATTGGTGACCTGAGCGGTTCTAAAGGTTTTGAAAGCGATAGCTACCAGTCAGGTACAGATACACTGAGGCTTACGAAGCCTGTGTTCTCAAACATCACAGCAGTTGGACCGCTTGTAAACCAGACTACTACACAGTATGCTGATAATATCAGGGCTGGCGTTCACATCCGTCGTGGTAGTGCAATGACACTGGTTAACAGTATCCTGGGTGCATGGCCTTGCGCAGTGCTTTTAGACGAAGCTGCTGTAGCATATACAACTACTTCGGGTAATATAGGTACTGACGAATTACAGTTCCGTCACAACATCATAGCCGGTACAGGTACACAGGCGGGTTTCCCAAGGGATATCCTTTACGTGAAAGACGGTGCACGCAGCCTTACAGCGATCACTGCAAATGCTGATACTACAAATACTATAACACCAACACCAGCTGCACAGTTTGCTCCATTTGCAGGCCCATGGGATTTCCTGACTAGCGCAACTAATGGTAACAAGGTGTATAGCGGTAACTTCCAGAACAATGTTGGCCTGGTTAATCCTTTCGGTAGCGCAGGCAATCCTAACTTTGCTCCATTGCCTACCTCGCCTGTATGTTATAACAGCAATGTAGCACATCCTTTCAACCCGATGAATCCTATTAACCCGGATACTTCTAACAACTATGCTAATTACAATATGCCTAACGTTGCTCCTGATTTTACCAACAATAAAGCAAGCGATGCATGGTTTGATCATGTGAACTACGTAGGTGCTATACCTGGTACACAGATCAGCGCTGATGATTGGTCTAAAAAGGCATGGGTAGAGTGGAATCCACAAGATGCTAACTACGATTATGTTTGCCCACTTGGTGTAACAAACGTTAACAACTATGTAGAAACTGCACATGCATATCCTAACCCGGCTTCACAGAATGCTATGATCACTTACAATACAATTGCTGATGGCAATGTACAGGTGGCAATAGTTGATGTAACAGGTAAAGTAGTTGCTAACTTGTTCAACGGTACACAGGCTAAAGGTGAGCACAACTTTAATGTTGACCTGCACAACTTCGCTGAAGGCATCTATGTAGTGACTGTTAAGACTAACAATTCAGTTAAGACACTGAAACTGTCAGTTATCAAATAATTACAAACAACAAAATGGTTTTACGCCGTCCCGCTTTATGCGGGACGGTTTTTTTATAGAGATTCCAATATGATGCTACAGGCCGTTTCTATCTCCTGAGTGGTGATGGTAAGAGGCGGAGCAATGCGGATGCAATTAGCCGCGAACAGGAACCAATCGGAAAACAGGCCTTTTGCGAGGCAGGTTTTTAATGTGCTGAGCACATGTTCAACAGTGTCCAGTTCTGCGGCGATTAGAAGGCCCTTGCTGCGGACTTGCCTGATTGCCGGGTGAATGAGCAGGGAGTGGAATAAAGCTTCTTTTTCTGCCACCTGCGTGGCGAGTTGCTCATCCAACAATACTTGCATGGCTGCCATACCTGCAGCACAGCAAAGCGGATGACCACCGAATGTGGTGATGTGGCCCAATACAGGATCGTGGCTAAGCGTTTGCATTAATTGCCCTGAAGCAACAAAAGCACCCAAAGGCATGCCGCCGCCAAGTGCCTTGCCCAGCAAAATAACATCGGGCACAATGCCATAGTGCTCAAAACCCCATAGTTTACCTGTACGTCCGAAACCGCATTGTATCTCGTCCATTACCAGCAAGGTGCCAGTTTCGGTGCAGCGTGTCCTTAGTGCATTGAGCCAGCCCCTGTTTGGTTCTATTACTCCGGCCTCACCCTGTATCGTTTCAATGATCACACAGGCTGTTTCTTCGTCAATGGCCTCGATTAAGGCTTGACTATTATAATCAAAGTGCTTTACCCCCTGTAGGAGTGGGCGAAAGGCGTTGCGCCAATATTCATCACCCATTAGGCTGAGCGCGCCAGTGGTGGAACCGTGGTAACTTTTATTGCAGCTTATCAAGCGTGGTCTGCCCGTGGCACGACGTGCGAGCTTAATGGCCCCTTCCGTCGCTTCGGCGCCTGAGTTAGTAAAGTATACGCAGTTAAGCGAGGCAGGCAAATGTTGGGTCAATAAAGTGGCATATTGTACCTGTGGACTCTGTATCAGCTCTCCGTATACCATTACGTGCAGGTAAGTTTCAGCTTGTTTCTTTATGGCAGCTACCACTTTTGGGTGGCAATGGCCAATATTACAAACGCTTATACCACCAATGAGGTCGAGATACCCGTTATTGTCTGCATCGTACAGGTAATTGCCCGATGCGGAGGCTATTTGGATTCCTATAGGCTCGGGAGAAGTTTGCGCAAGATGCTGCTGAAAGAGTTGCCGTTCATTCATAAAGCAAAAGTAATTTATAATACCCCAATACAATAATTGGGCACTAGTTGCGAAAAAGCCCCCGGTTTAAACGGAGGCTTTTGAATTATAGTACCTTAAATTGTATTAACCATTCTCCTGGTGTTTCAGCACTTTGGCCTCTACGAAGAATATTATTTCTTCGGCTATATTTTTTGCCTGGTCACCAACACGCTCCAGTTTACGTATGATGGATAACACATATAGTGCTTCAGCCATACTATCCATATGTGCTTTTATGTATGTGGCAATATTCTCGTTGGCATTTTTATTGATCACATCCAGCGCCTCATCTCTTTTAAAGATGCTGCGTGCCAGGCTGGTATCTTCCTTCTCGAATGCTATACGCGTGTCCATCAGGATATTGATGGCATCGTTATACATGGTGAGGAGGTGGGCACTCTCCATCAGGTCGTGGTCAAAATTAACCGGCGAGTCGATGATGTATTTGCAGATGCCGTCGGCGATATCGCCAATGCGCTCCAGGTTGTTATTTATTTTAAGAATAGCCAGCAGGAAACGAAGGTCGATAGCAACGGGACAATAAAGTGCAAAGATATTTTCGCAATCGCGGTCTATTTTCAGCTCGAAGGCATTGACACGTTTTTCTTTCAAGACCACCTCGCGGGCAAGGTCCTTATCGAAATATAGCATGGCCTCACGCGCCTTGTTCAGTTGCGACTGAACAAGTATCCACATACTGGTAACTTCAGCCTTGACAGATTCTAATTCAACTTCTAACTGTGTCATGGTCAATTTAATTTTAAGCTTAGCTAAAACGGCCTGTTATATAATTTTGGGTCCTTGTGTCCGATGGATTTGTGAACATTTGCTTGGTATCATCATATTCTACCAGCTCACCCAGGTAAAAGAAAGCGGTCTTATCGCTTACCCTTGCAGCCTGCTGCATATTATGCGTCACGATGATCAAGGTATAATTTTTTTTGAGCTCATGCAAAAGCTCTTCAATACTTGATGTGGAAATCGGGTCAAGCGCTGAAGTAGGTTCGTCCAACAGCAACACTTCCGGTTCCATGGCGATAGCACGAGCAATACACAGGCGCTGCTGCTGCCCGCCGGACAGGAAAGTACCTTTCTGGTGTAATGAGTCTTTCACCTCGTTCCATAGTGCAGCACGTGTGAGCGATGACTCCACTATCTTATCCTTCTCTGCTTTAGATAGCTTTATGCCATTGAGCTTGTAACCGGCTATTACATTGTCGTAAATGCTCAGGTTAGGGAAGGGGTTGGGGCGTTGAAATACCATGCCTATTTTAAGGCGCACAAAGATCGGGTGCATTTCGTACACGTTCTCTTTGTGCAGCATCATGGTGCCTGAGCAGGTAGCATTGGGTATAAGCTCATGCATGCGATTTATACAACGCAGGAAGGTTGTTTTACCGCAACCGGAAGGGCCCATTACCGCTACTACATTATTGTGGGGTATTTCTATGTTAACATTCTTTACTACGTGGTTATCGCCAAAATACGCGTTAAAATCCTTCGTGCTTACAATTGTATGTTCCATCTCCGTGTCGTAATTTTTGTAATAATATTTAGCAGCAATACCCACATCAGCAATACCAGCGATGCACCCCATGCAAGGTCGTGCCAGTCGTCATAAGGGCTGGTGGCATAGTTGAATATAAGCAAGGGAAGGCTTTGCATGGGCCTGAAGATATTTGAACTTAAGAATGGGTTGCCGAATGCCGTAAAGAGCAGTGGCGCAGTTTCACCCGCAACCCTGGCGATAGATAGCATGATACCCGAAAGAATACCGCTTATGCCACAGGGTAATATTACCTTCAGCATCACCCTGTGATAAGGCATGCCCAGTGCCAGGGCAGCTTCCTTTAAAGAAGGTGGAAGCATTTTTAAAGTTTCTTCGGTTGAACGAACCAATATTGGCAGCATCATTATCGCAAGGGCTATGCTTCCTGACAAAGCTGAGAAACCGCCGAGTGGTTTTACCAGCCAGAAGTAAATAACAATACCGATAACAATCGAGGGAATGCCTTGTAATATATCTACCGCAAGCCGGCTCCAATAGGCAAGCTTGCTTGTTTTGTTTTCGCTCAGGTATATTCCGCACAGGATGCCTATGGGAATGGCAATTACAGAAGCTACTAATACTATAAGGAAACTGCCAAGTAGTGCGTTTGCAATGCCACCTCCTACCTCGCCAACAGGCTTGGGTATATGGGTAAGGAAATGCCAGTTGATCTTGGTAAGGCCTTCCTTAATAATGTAAAAGAGTATGGCAAGCAGCGGCAGTATGCTTATGCACGCCAGGAAAATAATTAGCCCCTTAAACGCTGTGCTTTTTCCTATCCTGTATTTTATCTGTACACTCATAAATTAATCGTTTGTAAAGCGCTTAATGATCCTTTTCCCTATCATGTTTATCACTACCGTTACCAGGAAGAGTACGAGTCCCAGTTCTATAAGTGCTGACAAGTACACTGTCCTGTCGGCTTCTGTAAATTCGTTCGCGATCACACTGGCCATAGTATTGCCCGGTGCGAAGATGCTTTTGGGTATCAGGCTGGTATTGCCTATCACCATGGTTACTGCCATTGTCTCGCCAAGGGCACGGCCGAGGGATAATAGCACACCTGCAAAAAGCCCCGATTTAGTATAAGGTAGTACGATGCTTCTCATTACTTCGTAACGTGTAGCTCCCAGTGAGTAGGCGCCTTCTTTCAATTGAGAAGGGACCATACGTATCATTTCCCTACCCATAGAAGCAGCGTAAGGAATGATCATAATGGACAGGATAAGCGCAGAGGAAAAAATGCCTATGCCATATGGTGTTACGCCTATTTTGCTTTCGAATGCCCTTACTATGGGCACCAGTACAAATAAGCCCCAGAAACCGTAGATTACTGACGGTACTGCCGCAATGAGCTCAACCGTATTCTTGATAAGATTGGAGAACCATCCCTTGGGGTAATATTCACCCAGGAAAATAGCTATGCCGAAGGAGAAGGGGATAGATATGATCAATGCCAGGAACGAAGTGAGTAGCGTGCCCAATAAGAATGGGAAGGCACCGTAAACATCAGCTACAGGGTCCCACACTTTACCCCAGAGGTAACTTACCCCCAAAGCTTTAAGTGACGGTATCGACTCCACGGTAAGCGTTAGTGCAATGCCCGCTACTATCACCAGCATTAAAAGCGCCATTGTAAACAGTACACGCCTGAAGACATTCTCGGCTTTAATATGCCGATATGAGCGTTTGATCCGTTTCAGTTTCAGTATCTCCGGTGTTTTAATATTAATTACCCGCAGCATTGGTTGCTTGCGGGTAATTGCACTATTATTTGAGTTCGTTTCCATGTACTTACCTGGTTATGTTACTATACTCTTCACCCTTCTCTTATAATATTGGCTTGCCATCATATGTGGCCGACTTCAGGATCGCTTCAGCAGTTGTCACAGCATTTTGCGATAATGGAGCATAGTTTAAAGGCGCGCTGAACTGTTGGCCTTCATGAACCTGCCACCAGATAAGCTTCAACAGCTTTGTAGCTTTATCCTGTGAACGGTCGTTGTATTTTTGTTCTTTGTAAATAAGCACCCATGAAAGACCTGAGATCGGGTAGCCGTCTGCAGCCTCTGTATTAGTAAGCGATACCTTAGCATCAGCAGGCAGCTGGATATTGGCGGCAGCTGTAACAGAAGCTATGCTTGGCGTAATGAAATTGCCCGCCTTGTTCTGTATTTTGGCGTAAGCCATACCATTTTGAATAGCATAAGCCAGCTCTATATAACCAATGGTGCCCGGCGTCTGCTTAACAAGGCCTGCAACACCTTCGTTCCCCTTTCCGCCAAGGCCTACCGGCCAGTTAACTGAAGAGCCTTTACCTACTTTACTTGTCCAATCCGGGCTTACTTTGCTTAGGTAGGTAGTAAAGATGTTGGTAGTACCGCTACCATCGGAACGGTGTGCTATCACTATTTCCATGTCAGGCAGTTTAACACCTGTATTGATAGCCGCGATCTTTGGGTCATTCCATTTTTTGATGTTGCCCAGGAATATATTGGCAAGGATATCCGGTGTTAATTTCAACGTGTCTTTTACATCAGGCAAATTGTAGCTTAATACTACTGCCCCTGCTGTAACAGGTATATGCAGGGCAGGAGCACCTATTTTTTGGGTCTGCTCATCATTCAAAGGAGCATCAGAAGCACCAAAATCAACTGTTTTGTTGGTAAGCTGCAGGATACCGCCACCTGAACCAATTGACTGGTAGTTTACTTTAAGGCCGGTCGTTTTGTTGTAGTCTGAGAACTGTTTTGAGAACAATGGATAGTCAAACGTGCTACCCGCGCCCAAAACAGTGTTGGCATCGCCTGATGTGCTGTCGGTGCCGGAGGCATTGCCGCCGCCATTACAGCTATATAGTGAAAGACTTCCCGCGAGGGCCAAAGCAAGGCCGGCGAAAGTGAGCGTTTTAATTCCTTTTATTGCGTTCATTTTATTATTTTTTTGTGCGGTTTTTTTTAATAGTTGTTTCTTTTATTTTCCATATACATAATAGAGCGTAACGCGGTATACCATATCATAGCCATTATTCGCAGCACCATAATTGTGCGGGCCTACATTGGTGTATGAATTGTACCAGATGTTTGGCATGATATGTACATTCTTGATCGGTGTATAATCGATACCTGCTGTAATGAATTGTTCTTTTGTATTAGGATCGTACTGCGATGTGAGTGGTATATCGGTATTGTATTTAGTGTTGTCTATGTTACCCGATGGAGCGAAATTGTCGTAACGCGCAAAGAAGCCTAATTTATCTTTATAGATGCGGCCACGCACAAACACCGATGCCGCCATCGACTTATTACTTACTGTATCTTTCCCCCCTGCCACTTTTGTGTCAATATCATCGGCAGTTATCTGGTTGTAAAAAGCTTCAACACCCACTGTAAGTTTAGGAGTAGTATAAGCTACAAAGCCCTTTATCATGTTCCTGGCATGGTGAAAACCGGGTGACCAGTTGAGGCGCTGATAATCGGCATAAACATCTACAACTATCTTTTTCTTGAGAAATTTGGCATACACATCGCCATAAAAAGCTTTGAACTTGTCTGTTTCGGGCCTGGCGCTGCTGCCATTACCTACCATTATATTATAGCCGAAATTGTCGTTCTTTGGTATGAATCTTCCCTGTAAAGTAAGACCAAGGTCAAATGAAGGTGTGCGGCGTATATCCGCTACCGTTCTTTCTATAGAGCGGTAAGCCCATATAGATTCGGACATCATAGGGAAGGCCGGGGTGGATACCTGGCCGGCCACTAAATCCGCACCCGGGAATATGTTTTTCCAGCGAAGATTTGCAAGCTTTACATAAGGGGCAAATTTGCCGTTTGCCAGCAGGTCGCCACCACCAAAATTGTCTTCAGCAGCAAGCAGGAATTCTGCCGCGAATTTTTCGCTGATGTCATAGTTATAACCAAGATAAATACGGCGGAACTGGAACATACTCTGACTTTGTGGCACCTTTGTATATTGGTTGGCGCCTCCGCGCCCGCCCCCCACGGTGTCAGCATGGTCTTTATAGGCATAGTCGCCAAAGGCATATCCCCATAATTGTCCATGCGGTTTAAACTTGTTTTGGCTCATTGTATCGGGTGCCGATTGCGCTTGAGTTTTAACGCAGGGAGCAGCACAGGCCAATACTAAAGACAGGAGGGCGATTTTAGTAACGCTCGTTGTAGATTTAACCATATCTTAATGGAAATTTAATTTTGATGCAAAAAAAGGATGATGTTATTATTGTAATGTTACCACAGTATTAATTTAATGTTAACACACATGTGCGTTTATTGCATGTACAGGCTGGGAGCGCAGGTAGCAATAAAGCGGCTATCGCCACTTGAGCACTAAGAATTGTCTTTAAGTAATTGGCGGTATATCTCGTAATTCTCATGATCGAAACAGGTAAAAAGTATTTCGGTGAGCGCAGCAGGGTGCGAATCACAAAAGCCGTTGACCGCTTTCAGTGCCAATGTTGCAGCCTTTTCCTTAGGAAAATTATAAACGCCGGTGCTAATATTAGGAAAGGCTATTGTTTTGATATAGCATGTTAGCGCCAGCTCAAGGGAATTTCTATACGCACTTGCAAGGAGTTGCTCTTCATTTTCATTGCCGCCCCGCCATACAGGCCCTACGGCATGGATTACGTACTTTGCAGGTAAAAGAAAAGCCGGTGTTATTTTAGCCTCCCCTGTTTTGCAGCCATTCAGTTTACGGCATGCTTCCAGGAGTTGCGGTCCTGCCGCGCGGTGAATGGCTCCGTCCACACCGCCACCGCCAAGCAGCGAACTGTTGGCAGCGTTCACGATTGCGTCAACATCCATTTTGGTAATGTCAGCCATTTGCACGCTGAATATTGCCATTAGCTTTTATTCACAGCTTGTAATCCTAGCCCTGCTGCTATATCGAGGACATACTTATACGCGGCCTCGCGTTCGTTGGGTATTATGCCGTCCAATATGGCCTCACGTAATGCTGTTTTGATTACCCCCACCTGGCGCGACGGCGGGATGTTGAACATTTGCATGATCTCATCACCGTCCACCGGCGGCTGCCAGTTGCGCACCTGGTCTTTTTCTTCTACTGCCTTCAGCCTTTCTTTCACCAGCTCAAAATTCTCCAGGTAGCGTTTTACTTTGAGCTTATTCTTCGAGGTAATATCACTCTCGCAAAGTATCATCAGATCTTCAAGATCATCGCCTGCGTCAAACAGGAGACGGCGCATTGCTGAATCGGTAATATCTTCTTTGCTGAGGCTGATAGGGCGTAGGTGCAGTGCCACCAGCTTGGCCACATATTTCATCTGCTCGTGCTGCGGCAGTTTAAGCTCACGGAAAATCCTGGATGTCATTTTTTGTCCCACAACTTCGTGGCCGTGAAATGTCCATCCGTGGCCATCTTCGAAACGCTTCGTTGCTGGTTTGCCGATGTCATGCAGTATTGCTGCCCAGCGCAGCCATAAGCTATCACTGCGGTTGGCTACGTTGTCCAATACTTGCAGCGTGTGGTAAAAATTATCCTTATGCCCTTTGCCTTCAACGATTTCGACACCTGATAGATCCACCATTTGAGGGAAGATCTCTTTCAGCAGCCCGCTACGAAACAAAAGATCAAAACCAATTGAAGGTTTTACAGCCATTATTATCTTGTTCAACTCATCGGTAATGCGCTCTTTCGATATGATGCGTATCCTTTCTTTATTGCGTGTTATTGCTTCGAAGGTTTCGGGGTATATCTCAAAATTAAGCTGTGTCGCAAAACGTATTGCCCGCATCATCCTTAAGGGGTCGTCCGAAAAAGTGATGTCAGGCCCCAGTGGCGTACGTATTATTTTATCTTCAAGGTCCTTTATGCCATTAAATGGATCAACCAGTTTTCCGTAGTCGCTTTTATTGAGGCTTATGGCAAGCGCATTTATCGTAAAGTCCCTTCTTAATTGGTCATCTTCAATGGTTCCGGCTGTTACATCAGGTTTGCGTGAGTGGCTGCTGTACGATTCCTTTCTTGCGCCCACAAACTCCACATCAAATCCGTTCATTCTGAATTGAGCCGTACCAAAAGTTTTAAAAAAGCTCACTGTAGGCTTGGGTCTGAGGGTATCCGCTACAGCATGTGCCAGGGCAATGCCATCGCCCGTGCACACAATGTCCACATCTTTGCAGGGTCGGTTCAGCAGCTTATCGCGCACAAAACCTCCGATAAGATAACAGGACACCGCCATTCTATCAGCCGCCTTTGCGACCCGTTCAAATAACTTTTCTTCTTCAATTGTGCAGGCAATATCCATAAAGGTGCAAAGCTAAACAGTATTGAAAATTATCCCCGCAATATTTCGAGGCTTCCGTCATCCTGCACCCGCACTATTCGCGATGGTTTGCGTATTGTTTTGTCATCCTGCCTGTAGGTTGCCACGTAATCGCAAGCGGCAATTATCTGTGCGTCCACCATATCAAATGTAGCCGGAGTAGGCATGTTACTCAGGTTGGCCGAGGTAGACACGATAGGCCTGCGGTACCTTTTTATCAGTGTTTTGCAAAAGATGTCGTCTGTTACCCGTATCGCTATGCTGCCATCTCCGTTTATAACGTTAGGGGGAAATCCTAATGCACCTGCATAGATGACAGTCGTAGGCTGGGTAAAACTTTCAAGTATGTCTATTATGTCAGGAGGAGGGGCAGCAATATACTGTATGATGTCCCTGGCGTCAGCAAGCAGCACGATCATGCTTTTTTCCTTAGGCCTTTGTTTCAGTTCAAATATCCTGTCAACCGCCTTTTCGTTCAGTGCATCACAGCCAATACCCCATACAGTGTCGGTGGGATATAATATAGTACCCCCGCCTTTCAGCACTTCTATGCAGTTTTGTATATCGTTTTCAAATTCTGTCATTATACTATACTTCAAATAGCTGTAAAAATACCCTCTTGGAAGCCAGTAGCCAATAAAAATAGAGACAATTAATTGAGCTTTTTCTTTATATAATGATGGAATTGCTTAAATTTGTACTCCTGAGTCAAATTAAAATGGTTTTAACAAATTATATTGTTGAAATTGGCAATTCGGTATTAAATTTGTTATCTATCATTATCATCGCTAAAAAGAACAGTAAAAAATGAAAAAAGTACTATTTTCTGCAGCACTTGTTTTGTTGGTTTCAGGCATCACCAATGCCCAGGAAAAACAAAAGAAAGTGACCAGTAAGCCGACACCTCAAACGACGACCGCTGCTCCTGCACCGGCTCAGCAAGCTCCAGCTACTACCTTGAAGCCGGAAAATCTTGCGTTTAAGACCGAGGTGCATGATTTCGGCACTGTGGAAGAAGGACCTGCTGCAGAATATGAGTTTGCATTTACCAATACCGGTAAGGAACCGCTTATATTGCAGAATGTGCATGCTTCCTGCGGTTGCACAACACCTTCGTACTCCAAAGACCCGGTATTACCCGGCAAAACCGGCATAGTGAAAGCTTCGTTTAATACCGTAGGCCGTCCCGGACAGTTTACAAAGTCCATTACTGTTGCCACTAATGCAGGCACGAAGGTGCTAACAATCAAAGGACAGGTGGAAAAGGCGCCCACAAGTTCTGTGCCCGAGAATAATTCAATGATTAAAACCAACTAAAGAGCGCCGGTAACGGTCTATTATATCGTCTAACAACAAAACAAGCATATCCAATTTAAATTATGAAAAAGCTATTTATCACACTCATCTGCCTGTCAGTAGGTGCCTTAGGTGCAAATGCACAATCAGGAACACATACAACGGCAGCACCGCAAACAACTGCTACCCCTGCAAAAGCAGACAATCCCAACGGTCCTAAATTCAAATTCAAGGGCGAAGAAACCCATGACTTTGGTGAACTGCCTGAAGGTCCTGATGCTCACTACAAGTTCGTGTTTACGAATGTGGGTAAAGAGCCATTGATCATCCAGAATGCTTCCGGTTCATGCGGTTGCACGGTCCCTGATTGGCCAAAGCAGCCGGTACTGCCAGGCAAGACAAGCGAGATAAACGTTACTTATCATACACAAGGCCGTGTAGGTCCGTTTATGAAAGATGTTTACATCCAGTCAAACGCCGGTACAGATCGCTATACACTGCACATCAAGGGTACAGTTAAAGCGAATCCTAACCCAACCGTTGCGCCTGCAAATGGTGCTACGCCAGCTAAGAATTAGGTTAAGACTTTTAAATATAGAGATCGTCCCGCCTGAAGCGGGACGATTTTTTTTGCCCTCATGGTATTGTTTTTAAGGAATTACCCTAAAATGATCTTTGCATGAACTTAAACAATGTTGAACCATATGTAAAGGGCCTGGTGAACGTAATAATTGAAACACCAAAAGGTTCCCCCAATAAATATAATTACGACCCTGAATTGCAGTTGTTTAAGCTCAAAAAGACACTACCTCTCGGCATGGTCTTTCCTTTTGATTTTGGGTTCATTCCCAATACAATGGGTGGAGACGGAGATCCGCTGGATGTACTCGTTTTGATGGATGCACCCGGTTCGGTGGGTTGTATGGTGGAATGCAGGTTGGTGGGTGTTCTGCTGGCAAACCAAAAGGAACTAAAGGGCAAAAAAACAAGAAATGACAGGATAGTAGCTGTTGCAAACGGCTCTCTGCTATTTGGCCAGGTGAAAGAACTTAAAAACCTAAGCACCGCATTACCTCAGGCGATAGAGAATTTTTTTATTGATTACAATGAGCGGCAGGGTAAAGTGTTTACTCCTATAAGGTGGATGAATGCTGCAGCGGCACTGGAACATCTAAAGAAGAATGTATCAGGCAGAGGTAAGTAATTATTCATCTTCCTTTTTTATCGCACTTATCTCCCCGTTCCGCTCCATATAAACGGCCTGTATCTTGTTCATATCTTCAGTGAGTGCTGTTTTCCGGATGCCAAGCATAATATCTTCCTTGCTTACCAGGGCATTATTCATATTTTCCTCCCGGAATTTTTCATTGCTGTAGAGAACGATCTTTTTGCCTTCTATGATCTGTGCTATTGTTTTATTGTGAATGGTAAGCCATCCCAAGGCCCGGTGTAGCAAAACAATTACCAGGCTGGTTACGATTATTGGTAAGAAAGGTGATACTCCTACTATAGCCCTGCTTAGAACAGCCCCCAGTGTTATGACGATGATGTTATCCAATGGAGTGCGCATGCCGAAGGAGCGCCTGCCGGAAATTCTTATTAGCACTAGCGCAATTAAAAATACCACGAGCCCCCTGCAGCTCATTTGTAAAACGCTCAGGTCTTTTCCCTCTCCAAATATTTTAATAAGGATATCCATAATGGCGTATGTTAAAATAGTGAAGCACCGAAATTATGCCAGTGTCCCCCCGCATTATGCACATGCTAAGTTGGGAAAGAAAATCAACATAAATGATCTATGCTTAGCAATTTGCAGGCCTGATATTTATAGTCACAGCTATAGTATTCCAAAACCAACTTATGAGTACCCATAAAAAAGTGGATTTAAATTTCGAAATAGGCGAAACGGCGAAGTATCTCGAAAGGGTCCGTGATCATTGTTTGGCACACCGCGAAACAATTGCCGTCGCCGAAAGTGTGACCTCGGGCCTTGTACAGGCATTTTTTAGCCAGGCAAAAGATGCGATGTCCTTCTTCCAGGGGGGCATAACAGTTTATAATTGTGCTCAGAAAACCCGGCACCTTGATATTGAGCCAATTTATGCGGAAGACTGTAACGGTGTCTCAGCCGATATTGCTGCCCAACTGGCGTTAAAGGTCAGCGCCAAATTTTGCAGCCAGGTAGGTATTGGCATCACAGGCTATGCCTCTCCTATACCCGAAGAGGGTATCCTTGACCTGTATGCCTGGCTTGCTATAGCACACAGAGGTAAGGTAATAAGTAAGAGCCGCATAAAGCCTGCATCGGTCGATTCAGCGACCGCCCAGATGCAATACGCTTTCGCTGTAATAAAAAAGCTGGCTGCTGTTTTAAGATAGGCTTATTCGTACAATACCTGGCAATTACTGCAATAAAAAGACCTGCGGTCGGTTTTGCCCAGGTTTCCTTTTATGAATGGTATATGGCAGCGGGGACAAGTTTTCTTAGTATGCGCCAGCCAGTGCTTTTTTAGTACAAATTGTTTTTTCCACTCCAGGAAATCAAATGCGTAATCGTGAGTTTCTTTAACCAACTCTTTCAATTTTTTTGCGGGTAGGGCACCGATCTTACTCAATGGATGTACTTTTATCCGGAACAGTACCTCGTTTTTAAAGATATTCCCCGCCCCCGCAAATATATCCTGGTTTAATATCGCATCACAGGCCAGCATTTCAGGCTGTGCCTTCAGTTTCTTAAGTGCTTTATCCCCATCCCAGTCCGGCGACATAATATCAATGCTCCAGTCATACACCTCGTCCAGTGGTTTCTCTACCAGTTTTACCGAGCAGGCATAGAAATTCAGAACACCATTCTTAAATTCCAGGCTTAGTCGCGGGCTCATATCCCTATCCTCGTTTATCCTGTAGGAGCCGAAGAGCATAAAATGAATGCGTATGGTAAAATCACTAAAGCAAATAAGAAAATGCTTGCCCCAGCTCTTAAAGTCCACAACCTTCCGTCCGGTCGCTTTGTCCTTATCTATTTTGGAGTTTCCACCGGTTACAATTACCTTCTTTCCTTTGAAGTCTTGTACCAGTTCCTTAAGTATTACTATCGAGGGGCCTTCAGGCATAAACTATAAAATTGAAGGCCATACCGCTTTAGCAGTATGGCCTGTTTGTAAACTTGCTCACACTAAGGGTCACCTTAGTCTCCTTCTTCTTCACTTGCTTCATAGTTTACACCATTCTCCGCTATGTCAGTTAGCAGTGTATCTGCTTCTTTCTCTTCAGCCAGTGTAGTTTCCAGAATTTCTGCCGCGTCATTGTAGCCAAGGGTACGTGCCAGTTGTGCCAGCCCCCCATATGTTGCTATCTCGTAGTGTTCCACTTTTTGCGCAGCCAGTATTAGACCTACATCACGTGTGGCCGTGCCCTTTTCTGTTTCTTCTATGATGCCTGCGCCTTCCTCGGTGATGCCGGCCATCGCATCGCATTTTTTAGCCTGGGCTTTTTTGCCTAATAGTTCAAAAACCTCCTCAAGCCTTGTCACATGTTCTTTAGTAGCTTCAAGATGGTCGGCGAATGCCTGTTTCAGGTCTGCCGATGTAGCAGCTTTTTGCATTTTGGGCAGTGTTTTCACAAGGTGCTTCTCGGCCCAATAGATGTCTTTCAGTTCGTCCCCAAAAAAGTCCGCTAGCATGGAGTCATTGGTTTTTGCTGATGAGCCTGCAGATTGCGATGCGACAGATTTTTTAGGGGCTGCTTGCTTACCCGGGCTTGCTGCCTTTTTGTTAGCCGTTTTGCCTGCGCTTTTCCTGGAAGTTGATGCTGTAGTTGCCATAGTTTTTTTGCAAAACACTAAGAAATATCATGCCAGCCCTCCAACTGACTTTAATCCGGTAATAAGGAAATAAGTTAATGTAATCCTATTTATCGCCAATTACATTATTTTTGCGCCATGCCGCATATATCGCAGCGTGGCGTGCACATGCCGCCATCACCCATTCGCAAGTTGGTC
>APMI01011974.1_pt1 | contig 22923 bp, 20 predicted proteins | sample 667938 | NCBI WGS metagenome assembly APMI01 (sample SAMN01084076, study PRJNA167559) | wastewater metagenome | biome: Wastewater | place: Denmark: Ejby Moelle, Odense | collected 2011-11-28
CTTCAAGATGCAGTAATAAACGTCTTAAAAATATACATTGAATACAATATGATATATAAATACTTTAATAATATTACAATAATATCATTCTTTTATAAATAAATCTGATGATAAGCTAGGCCTAGCAATAGAAGATAACGCGCAACCTGTAGCACATATCAGCAGTGGGTAAACGAATATACAACATGATAAAAGATGCACATTTAACAAAAACAGATATACGTAAACGTACATCATACCCTGCTAAACAAATTGATGATTAGTTGAACTCACTCGCTAGTTTTAATTTAATCAAGTCTGTGAAAAAGGGTGATAAGAAAAATATTAAGACTTGGATGCTGTTTCATTAGAAGGAGGAATAATAACAAGAAGAGAAGAAAGCGGAGAATTAGGATTTGATATAACTTATACTCAAGAAAGATAATACTTTAGCCAATATCAAGAAGTAAGCCATCAAGCATGCGTATTCGCTATAAAAATTTGAAGAAATTATTCAAATGCTCAAGATGAAAGGCCAGATATTTGTAAATGGAGATTAAGTAAAACTGAGAAATCTTAAGAAAATATATGTACCATGCGTAACCTGTGAACTGAAGAGATTATGTGGTGTAGGTAATGCAATAAGTCCTGAAACTTGTCCGTACTTAATAAATTGGTGAACTACTTGTTAATATTATTTAATTGACTTGATTTAGTCAATAATATCAATTTAATAATTTTGTAATTTAAAATATATTGACAAGTTGCGATTTATTGACAACTGTCCAATTTTTAATTTTAGTTTTAAGCATGCTTGTGCTTGACAAAGTAAATATATATCATAAAATTGAAAATATTTATCGATTAATTTATGATTTTCAGCGCGTATTGCACCGCTAACCACTACTGAAACTTATTTTAATTGACCATAATTACGTCCATCATCAAAAATTAATGCATATTTATACACTATTTGATAGAATAACATTTTGTAGCATAGCTAAATGAAAAAAATAGTATGCAAAGTGGATATTCAGAAATGGTAAGAATTTCCTAGCGGATCTATATAAATCGAAATATATTAGAAATGGACAGACTCGTATATAAACAAATCAATTCACAGCTGTATGATTGAAGTGAAATCGTAAAGCCGGTCCCCTGGAACTATGACCCATTCTATCTCTTACTCTGATAACATTTACTCAGAGGACTACATCGGTCAATTCTTAGACTTTACTTACAATAATGATCATCCTTGTTTTTCTGAAGAACACATCAAGACTGAGTCCATGTAAAACAAGAAAGAAGAAATTGCTACTAGTTAATTCCTTCAGGACTAAAGCAAGGAAGAGCTAATATTGGGAGACAAGCTGAGATCGTCTTTCCATAATTTTCAAAAACATCTCGTTACTACTCTCAGGCACAGCATCGACCTAAGTGGAGCACCATTTGAGCCATAAGCTCAAGAAGCTACACATATATTGTGGAATTTTTTCATGAAGAGCCAAAAGATGACCAGAACTTTGATCTATCTCATCTATGGCGGGTTCAGCGCAGAAAGTATTAAAGCCAAGAGGTTCAATAAACAGTACGGTCTTGAGAGAGTACTCAAGAGCTTCTCTCCTTCTATTATTAAGAAAGCCCAGCAAAATTTAAGGGAGGAAACGTTACGTCAGGTCAAAAGCATGAATTTTGAATGGGAGCTCGGTAATAGGAGAATGAAGAATAAGGAGTAATTTAGAATATATTTCTAGGCCTTCATTGAGGAACTAAAAGATGGAGGCTTCAACAAGCGAATTCCAAAATAGAAAAAGCTAAAAGCTTAAAAATAATTAAGCAAATCTAAATAGGATTTCCAAGGTTTATCCTGCAACAAAGCCTGACAATGTTTATTATATTATCTTATATTTTCTTAATTTTTTAGTTTTTATATCAACAAACTCTTTAGCTGCTGAAATTTGACTGAAAAATAAAATGCAACTTTACGACATCTTGTATTTTATTTTAAAAAACTTATCAAACTTTATGTTTTTTGTATATTTATGTTTAATTTCTATTTTTAATGGTTATTAGTAAATTTCAGTGCGATATAAATATAATCTTAAAAGTTATATTTTGTTATGCTATATGTACAATATCAATTTTTTTCAATCAACCATGTTTCAAATTTAATTTATCTTTTGGTCCATAGATAAGCTATTTCAATCGGATTTTGGTCAAAATAAAAATCATTTTAACTTTACCATACTAAATCTTTAACATTTTCTTTATATAAAGAGTATTTCAGAGAGTAAAATTGATTTCGATCATATATTTGCTTAAAATTTTTAATTTAATACATTATGAAGCTTGTACGTATTTTTCATATATCTTTTCAGAAGTAAATTTAAAATCTTGACACTTTTTAGCAGAATACTTTAAAATATATGTTAAAATGAATCTAATTTTAAAACAACAAATAAAGACTTATTCGACATTTATTAATAAAAAATGCATGCCATTGATTAAAGATCATTTAATAATTTAGTGGACAGTATTTTGTATAATTAATAATAAATGCTAAATATTTCGAAATTTATTAATTATCGAACACTAAATCTAAATTCTATTTCGTAATTATGGTAATCAATTAAAGGACTTAGGCAATATAAGTCAGCATAATATCACTTACTCGGTTCGTAAGCTGTAAGAGTTTCCATTTAAACTCTTATTTAATTTTGACTATTATTGCCGTATTTTTCGCATAAATTCTTAATTTCTTTCTGATATTTGGAATTTTGGAGACAGAAATTATGCGAAATTGTCTCAATATGCTTTATAATGTGAAGTGTACATAAACATATTAGTCATATTTTATTCGGCAAACTGAACATAGTTTAACGCCTGGGCCAGGCTCCAAGTTAGTCATTGTGATCAGCATACTATTTTCCTCGTTTTGTGTTATATTTTCGCTCGGCCATTAAAGTGTTTAATTTTGTCTCTATAATAGCAAAGGATGAGCGAAACCAATTAAGCCATCTTTGTTCTTGATGAAAGAAGGATAATATTTATGAATTTCTCTGTATTCCTTGATAATTACTTCTTATTTTTGTGCGGGACGATATTAAAATCAGCGATAATTGGTTAAAAATTGGTAAATTTTGAATGTTTTTTGAATTAAAACACATAATCGCGTTAATTTTATTTCTATTTTAAAGAGATCTTGCCCTTTTATTTTCTCAGCTTGCACATAGTTATTATATTATAATAAAAAATAAGCCAAAAACAGGGCAGCTGGGGTCACAATTCTACGAATATTTAGCCTAACTGAAACAAATATAAAATCAAAAATATATCAAATTTTCCACTATTTTTCCACAAATTAAAGCAATTTATCACTAATTTTATGTTAAGGGTCACTACTTCTAGCAGCGTACTTAATAATTTCAGTCCAATCATTTTATGACTGACTACTCAGTTGCTGGATTGAAGACATATAAGTTTCAGCTTCTGGGCCTTGTTTTTAGTCATATTTGCCTTTATTATTGAGTTCAAGGGCGGCTAGCTCGTTTATTCTATTTTTGAATTTTTATAGACTGCAGTAATTATTATGTTTTTTGAAAATTGTCCTCTATACTATTTACTATTATGATGAGCTTTATTATTATTACTAACTTTCACTACTATATGAAGGTTTTTCTCTGAGGTACAGCTCCAACTATTTCTACTGAACCCATTTCAAAAAACACGGGTCCTAAGGATACCGTACGAAATTTCTCGGTCTGAGATGAATGATATCGCTCTTGTTTTATTTTTTTAGAACTTACAGACTCAGGCCATTACTGCTATCGATATGAAATAGATAAAGCATATCGTTGAGGAAGAAATATGATATTGATTTTGGATGGAGTCCTTTGTAATATTTACCTGAATCGTATAGTAAAATTGGCCGGGCAGTGCTTTTACTGGATATGCTATTCATCATTGAAGTTGTGTTTATCGTGTTCAGATTCAAGAGTAAGGATGACCCGAGCTGGGAAGGTGAGTATGCTATTAACATTGGCTCAAGCCAGTTTAAGCTCAACAAACAGGTAGGCGGAGCTTATTAACAATAATGCCTAACACTTAATACATCTTCTTATGGACTCCTAATATCAAACACATTGATATGGTGAGATTTAGATAATACAAACTGACTACTATTATCTGCCTTATGAGTGATAGCACAAAACCGATCATTGCCGATCTGCATCACCCTCCTCAAAGTCTCTCTATTATTATTGATTCTCAAATCCTACACTATAAACTTATTGGCAAACCCAAGCATACATTATCTTCTATTCAAGTTCAACAAAGAGTGCACTGGCCAGAAACTAGCACAGGTTTTCAATAATATCAGTTAATTTCTATTAAGTTACCATCTGTATAGTTTATATTACTGTTGATCAAATGTTGTAATTAAAATTGATTATTATTGAATGGCGCATGCTGTTATTTATTCGTCAAGTTGTCTGTTTATTGCTGTTTTATTGTGAATATCAAATAAATATATGCGATATCTGCATCGTACTATTAAGTATCTATCATTGCTATACTTTTGTAGCTATAGGATGCTCTCACCAAATTAGTATTTGATCTATTTGTTATTCTAGTGCATAGTATTGTTATGTATGAGTTATGTGTTAATTTTGATAGACATTAGTGTAGTATCATGAGCATATACCAGTATATCATTAATCATAGCACTCGTACTCTTTATATTATTCATTAACCCCCTATCACACATATCCTAATCCAACAGCTGCCTCATATACTCCTCCTATACATGATGTTTAACACTATGCCTATAATATTCCATCTGTTTCTAATACGTTAACCTAGGCTTATACTGGTGTTATTCTTTCTGGATATAGGTTGGATCAGGTGCTACTAAGTATTATACTGGGTGCTATGTGTAGTATTATTTTATTGGGTGCAAATATTTGCATATGTTGGAGTGCAGTCTTGTATGCAAACGGGCTGCATGGGATTAACCTATCGGGTGCTTTGTTATGAATGCGTTTATTCTGTTATGCGGCTATTATTAGGGCTAGGATGAGTTCATTTTTGCTATATTATCTGCCTATCTAGAGCATTTCATTATAATAATTGTGTCTGTCAACATTAATCACATTCATACATTATACATACAATCATAGAGCTTACTATTTGTATATTTTAATATTGACACTTAGTACTACAATACGTGCTTATTATATATTCTTAACTTATATAAATTTGATTGGATATTAGATATGACAGCCGAATCAGAGCTCATGCGATGGAAACCAGCCATCCGCATCACCATCCTGATGCTCATCTGCTCAGTCTCCACTATAGTCAGGATCTTCAGTGTGATTAGATACGAGTCCATCATCCACGAATTCGATCCATGGTTCAACTACAGAGCTACTAAATTCTTAGTCAATCACGACTTCAGATAGTTCTGGAACTTCTTTGATTCTGAAAGTTGGTATCCGTTAGGGCGTAATGTCGGTGCCACTGTTTATCCTGGTCTTATGGTAATTTATCACTAATTTAGTCAACTTCAGGTTTCTTGTATATCGTTCTGCATAAACTTGGTCTTCCACTCGATATTAGAAATATCTGCGTCATGCTTGCGCCCATCTTTGCCTCCTTCAGCTCGATCGCTGCCTATTTATTGGCCAGTGAAGTTACCCGCAAACATGGTGCCGGCTTAATTGCTGCTTTGATGATCGGTCTTGTGCCCAGCTACATGTCTCGATCAGTTGCAGGATCATACGATAACGAAGGTGTTGCTATTTTTGCACTCATTTTCTCATTCTATGTTTTCTTAAAAGCTTGCAATACTGGCAGTATTCTCTGGTCAGTTGGCTCCTCACTCGCATATTTTTACATGGTGGCATCATGGGGCGGCTACTCATTCATCATCAACATCATCCCTATATACGTGCTATTCACTCTGATCACCCATAAACCAGAATAATAACAGAGCTTTAGTAAAGTGATGACAGCCTACAATATCTTCTATGTGTTTGGTACTCTTCTGGCTATGCAAATTCCATTTGTGCAGTTTCTTGCTTTGACCTCTTCTTAACATATGGCCTCGCATGGTGTCTTCATTATACTGCAAGTTTATCAGTTAATCAGATTTGCGAAAAAATTCATCTCACAGGAGAAACTTGATCGATTGTTCAGATTTGTTCTCATCGGCTTAGCTATTTCACTAGGTGCTGCATTTATTTTACTATTATTATTAGGGCAAACAAAATGGTCAGGAAGATCAATGACATTATTAGACCCAACATACGCTAAAAAATACATCCCAATAGTGGCAAGCGTGTCTGAACATCAGGCAACAACATGGAGCTCATATTTTTTCGATATCCATTTCGCCATATTCTTCACTCCTGTAGGTCTGTACTACATATTCAACAACCGTAAGAATAATATAGTTTTTATGGGTATCTATGTAGCATTAAGTGTTTATTTTGCATCTGTTATGATCAGATTGTTACTTGTTTTTGCACCTGCTGCCTGTGTTACTGCTGCTATTGGTATCAGCTGGCTTTTTGAAGTTTGCGCCGATAGTATCATGCATGCTTTTGCATCTTCTAAAAAAGATAAGACTTAGATCAAGGATAAGAAAAAAGGGAAAAGGAAATTATTGCCTATTTAGATCAGTATTGGCATTATTCTGCTCATCGCATATTTTATGTCAACATTCGTATTCCATGGTGTAATGGCTGGAGCATAAGCATACTCATCTCCCTCAGTGGTGCTATCCTCAAAATACCGAGGCCAGCGATACATAATCGACGACTATAGATAAGCTTATTATTGGTTACGTATGAACACAAAACCAGAGTCAATAATAATGTCGTGGTGGGACTACGGGTACCAGATAACAGGATTCTCAAACAGGACTACTCTAGTCGACAATAATACTTGGAATAATACGCATATTGCCACTGTAGGCTTAGCTATGAGTTCACCGTAGAATTAAGCTTATTAAGTTTGTGATCGATTGGATGTTGACTACGCGCTTGTTATTTATGGAGGTATCAGCAGGTATTCTGGTGATGATATTAATAAGTTTTTATGGATGGTTAGGATTGGCGGTGGAGTCTATCCTCATATCAAGGAAGAAGATTATGTTGGTAAATATGGATACAGAATTGATAACTATATGCTACCTGCCATGAAAAACTCGCTTATGTACAGACTGTCATATTATCGAACATGGGAGGTCGACACCGCAATGGGTAAGCCAAAAGGATATGACACAAACAGAAATGCTAACCCAGGTTACAAAAACTACAAACTCCATTATTTCACTGAGGCCTTCACCAGCGATAAATGGATTGTGAGAATTTATAAACGAAACAAAAGAAATAACAGAGAAGCTATTGAACTGTTGAAGTAAGGTGAATATAAACAATATTTGGAAGCTAAGGAATTGCCAAAAGCTTTGTTAGAAACTTATCCTTACGCCAATAAAACAAAAGTATGAGAAAATGATGTTAAAATGTTATGCTAAATATCATTCATTATCGACTTTGAGTTAATTTATACATATATTGAATAAGGATTAAATCATTTACTTCATGCCATTTATATATCAGTTGTTCTTCTTGGTGTATTTCCTCTCCTGGATGATCCTTCACCTTGCAGAATTGATACTTTTAAGGGAGTGCGTGTTTCACCGTTTTCGAGCAGCTATTCTCTGTAAACTTTAGTGTAAGGTCGATATACGAACTCAAATACAATTCCAGCAAGTGCACCTCCAAGTGTTGCTCCAAGTACAACCGACCATATTTTTTGCAGTTCTTGTTCTTTCCTGGTGTCAGTCAAATTAAGAGCGTAGTAAGCGACTTGATATGCAATGGCCTGTGCAGGATTCGTACCCAGAGCCAGTCCAAAAATCTGACATACTGCGATAAGGCACAACGGAACACAGAACCAAGTCTGGAAATTGTTTTTTGTGAATGTAGTATCGGAGGAAATCATGATTAATACTCCCATTAAAAAGGCAAATGAGCCGAAGATTTATTTTGCGAACACGATGAATGCTTCAGCAGTTGTGGGGTGTACTTTTGGGAATGGAGCAGTGAGGTTATTATTATATGCCCATGCGATGAAAGTTCCTACGAAGGCAGCAGCATACTGAACAACCCAGTAGAGAATGCCATAAGGAATCGATATTCTTCCCTCCTTTCTGATCATGCAAGCCAAAGTCAATGCAGGGTTGAGATAGCCGCACCCGAAAGACCCACTGATAACAAGCGCGAAAAACATGCCCGTTTCAACGACCCAGACTCCAGGAAAACTGATGATACCATCGTAGGCGATGACCACGTAAGAGAAGAGCACCATGCCCCAAAACTAGAAGAAGAGAATGTTGAAGATGGAAGTGTCTCCTCGGCAGCAATCAGTCAATTTCTGCATAAGTACACTCTTACCTAACTACAGCAGACTTGAGCCTCTTCGTTGTCGACGAACCCAGTTTCAGATTATTCCGGCATTTTACGGAAGATAACCCTTCAAGATATTTAGATTATATTATTGATATCCAATAAATTAAATATGTGCAAGCGGAGAGTATTTTTTACTAATATTATAAACATGCAATATAAAAGTAAGCTCAATTTTTACAGCAGCCTTTCTTTTTGACTTCTTCATCTTCCAAAAAATTACTATCTATTAATTTACGATTGGGTTTGAAGTTTTTCTTAGGTTCTCGCATTTTAGACACTTTAACTAACTTTTGGCATAAATCTGTAAACATTTAATCGACACCCTATCCTGTTTTTGCTGAGACATAATAGAAATTAAGGCCAGCATTACGACAAAAACTCTACACATTTTGCTTATTCACTTTGCATTCATGATCAGCTTTATTCCCAATCAAACAAATAACTTCATCAGGGTCTGAGTTGTTCTTGGCTTCTTGCAGCCAATAATTTTAAATTTAAGTAAAAGATGACGGATCTGATAGATCGAACACAATGAGTATAGCTTGCGAGCCTACATTACAATATTTATACTTCTATAATACGCGCTAGTGATAGTACGAAACCGTTCCTGGCCAGCGGTGTCCCATATTTGAAGTTTAATAACAAGTCCATCTACTTAATGTCTTTTAAATCTAAAATCGACTCCGATGGTCGGTAGGTAGTTCTCGACAAAATTGCGATCGCAGAATCTGAGAAACAGAGAAGATTTTCCAACTCCTTGGTTGCCGACAATAACCACCTTGAATGCATAATCGTGCTCTTAAATCATTAATAAAGATTTGATTTATTAATATTAACTATATCAAAATGTCAGTTTTGTGATTATGGGAATTATAGATTTTATTATCAAAGTTATTTTAATATTGTGTAATGTTAGTATTATACTGCAATTTATCATTCAGCAACGTGCTCTATATTTAATTATTCAGCCTAATTCATTTTTTTTTGAAGTTTTAAGCACTAACTAAGGTTAATAGATCAAACTGAAATGATGGAAACTGTCTGTTTACTTGAAACTTATTTTTTCAATAATTTCACACAATAAATATAATTCATTTGAGTGATACTACTGTTTCATTCGATTACTGCTATGCTTTTGGCCTTGTTTTTCTTTTAGATGAGGCGAAAACTTACTTATATTTTAAGTCATTTTTTTTGTTAGGCCAGTCAATAATAAGAGTAAAATGAAACTCTACTACCAGAAACCGATATTTTAATCACTGGGATGGAAGATTAAGTATCCAGTCGTGTTTTTATATCTTGCCGTTACTTATGAACAGGAAAACTCATAGATTTCCCCTATTAGTAGAACCCAGAAGATTGTAAGAGAATTTAGTAACGGGATAAAGCACAAGTAAAAAAATATTAAAAATCATATTGCTCAAAAGGATGGGCCAATACATGTGGTCTCATCATAGACCTTGGCCATTAGTTGCAGACCTAACTCCGGTGTCTCCTCGTCTGAGTCACAAAATCGTGGCAATTTCGGAGTTTTTCTTTTCTCAAGAGTGTAAACTTTTGAGATGTCATCCAAGTAAAGTCTTCTTGAGGACCGACACTTCAATGTTATGAATTTTTTGGACATTTGTGTTTTAGATTTATTTTACTGTTTACCAAAAGATTATTAAAATTCTGACGAAACGCACAAATTTGTAGGCAGTTGTCTTTCTTTTTTTAACCACAAATTCTGGTCAAATTTGACTAAATACGTCTACTAACAAAAATAAATTGATGGATCGCTTGTCTCCAAGGAAACTATTCAACAACATGCCCGCTTAATATACACTTTAAATCGATGAAAATAAAGAGAATTATGTTTGTTTTATATGTACTAGAAGCTGAAACATTATCAACCCAAAAAGATAGTCTAATAAAACTACAGTTATTTTAGTAGTATCTTCTTAATATTTTTACGCCAATTTAAGCATTTATTTTATGTGATAACCTAAACTAATCTAAAGCTCAGGCTTCAAACTGCAAGCATGATAAAATTTTATAAGTTTAAGCCAAAATTCATAAAATACTTTATCAATATTTAACTTATATGCGCTTTTGTATGCCTTGCAAATATTGTCGTTTCATGATGTTGAGTCCAACATTAAATAAATAATCCCCTTAAAGAAGGATACTATGATAAATGTATAAATAGCACTCTTTAGCATCTGAATGCAACTGGCAAGTAATTTAACTTGTTCTGCTAGCATGAAAATAGAAACTATCTCAAATTAAATCAATTCACACTTAACCACATTCTACATATGATTATATATCGAAATATATATTTATAATCCAAAAAATATTAGCTATAAAATATTGGTCAATGATTCCAAAAATTAAAATTAAATGTTCCATAAATTCTTAATTTAAGTTATATAAATATAGCTTTAATAATATTATTAAATTTGAATTTTTATTAATCTCGAAATTATAGTACAACCAATGATTTTGAATTCAGACGTACTTTTGGTCGCTTCATTATTTTTATATTTATTTTCTGCTACTTCAAAGGACAGGTGGCATCAGACCATATTATCAAGGCGGGACATCATTTAACGTTGTGCATGATGATGTCGTAATTGACAATTCTTTATCTAAGTTTCAAAATAATTTGTCAAAGTCAGCAAAATATAGCTGAATGTGTTTTGAAGAGTAGAAACAAATTCAAATATCATTATTTTCAAAACTGGAATCACAGAATTTAAAATATGAATCAGTTGCTCAATTTGAATGACTGAGTTACATTACGATCTAGCACAACTTCAGCTCTACAATCAAACTAAATCAATGAATATTTTGTAATATGGGTGTGTGCGTCATAAAATGGGTAAAATTGTTAAGTAATTGCATTTAAATAATATTATATAAGCAGCTGTTGAAAGCCTACATTACAATTTTTATTTAAATTCCCCAGCTTACCCTGATATAAGACTCACACGTTGTATTATTACCAAGTTGAACTTTACAATTGTTCGCTCTTGTTAAAAAGTAATATTTTTGCAACAGTTTTCAAAAAAATAAAGATAATTTTTGAACTCTCTTGAGCAGTAACACAAGGTCTGACTTGAGACAAAGATTCGGGTTTAAAAGTAGCGAATATATTACTAACTTTAATAATATTTCTTTGGTCAATAAATGTTGGGAATTTAAGGAATTGAAATCCACTTCCCCAAAACTTATGTGGATCAGGCTGATTACTGTACGTGCTTGCTTATGTAGAAATTTTTAAGAATGCCGGCAAAGGCAAGTACACCAAAGGATTAGGTCAACTGCAACTGTCATTTGCCAACGCCAGTGAGGACGTCAACTCAATGAGCCTAACAGGTAAACTTCAACTGACTCAGTGGTCAACAATTTGATGAGAAATTACAATATCCACCCTTCACAAGTGGGGAGACTCGAAGTAGGCACAGAGACCTTACTTGATAAATCAAAGTCAACTAAAACTGTTTTAATGACCCTATTTAAAGGTTATCACGACATCGAGGGTATTGAAAATGTTATTCAGGAGCAACCAGCATAAATGCCTGCTACGGAGCCACAAATGCGCTTATTAACACTCTCAACTGGATATCTTCGCCTTTTTGGGACGGCCGCTACGGCATTGTCGTTGCTGCTGACCTTGCAGTCTACGAGGATGGTCCTGCTCGATGCACCGGAGGAGCTGGAGCCATTGCATTGCTTATCGGCCCCAACGGCAAAATTGTTTTCAATAAGGAAAGAGCAACGTTTATTGATCACGTTTACGATTTCTATAAACCAATTCCAAGTACACAATCATATTACCTTAGATTCCGAGTACCCGACTGTTGACGGTAAACAATCAATAGACTGCTATTTAAAGGCAGTTGAAGAGTGCTATGCTAAACTAAAGAGTAAATCGAAAAATAAAAATATTCTCTCTGAAATGAACTATATGTGCTTTCATGCACCTTTTTATAAAATGGTCCAAAAAGCATACTTTAAATTAGCCAAACTTGAAGGAAACCCTTCTGAATAGTAAATTAATAAAACTTTTCTCAACAAAGTACATCCGACATTGCATATTTCTCAAAGAATTGGTAATATTTATACAGGATCACTCTTTTCATGCTTAATAAGCTTGTTAGTTTTGAATCCTGACATTAAAAATAAAAATGTGATGCTTTTTTCATATGGTAGTGGACTATGCTCGAGTATGTTGACTGTCAAAATTAACTCTAACCCTCTCTCTCATTCTCAAATATAGAATATATTAGACAGGTTAAAAAATAGAATTAGAGTTACTCCTGAAGAATTCACTGAGGTTATGACAGAAAGGTAAAAGAATTATGGCGTTTTCAAAGGACGAGTAGAGTTAAATTAAAAATTAATCGATGACAACGTATTCTTTTTATCATAAATTGATGAAAAATGGAGGCGTAAGTACTAAGTAAAAAATCCAACGCCAATCGACATAAATAAGCGACCCATATCTTCAATGATGCGGTTATAAAATTTAAACAAAACAATAACAAATACTTCAGATTTCAGTAAATTCTATAAATTGTCAGTCAGTGATAGGCTTGATATTGTAAGTGATCATGCTAAAAATGGGCTTGATCGAGTAGCCATTCAAACAGGTGGCTTGAGCTTATAATTAGCTGACACTATGGTAGAAAATGTGATCGGTAAAGTTTCCCTGCCTTTAGGAATTATACCACAGATGGTTATCAATAACAAGAAATATATGATCCCAATGTGCATTGAATAACCTTCAGTAGTCGCTGCATGCAGTTCAATAGGTAAATTTTTAGCCCCGTACTCTTTCCATACTTCATCGACCCCCAATATTATGATAGGCCAGGTTCATCTTCCCAACTCTTAACTAAATGAGATTCACAAAATCATAGCTGAAAAAGCCAATATTATTGAATAAATAAATAAATCCTGCAAAAGTATGGTTGAAAGAGGCGGAGGTGTCATTGATCTGCGAGTCAGAGAACTCAATGAACCATTTGCGAAACAATTTTCAGTCGATATTTTAATCAATGTGTGCGAGGCTATGGGCGCCAATATCACTAACACTCTCTGTTAGAAAACTAAAGATTTTATTTCCAAAATGGGAATCAAAACAGGGATTGCTATTTTAAGTAATTATTGCGTTGAAAGAAAGGCTTTGAGTTACTTTTAAATTCCTATTAAAGACATGGGATGGAAGGGAGTCACAGGATTTTAAGTCGCTGAAAAGATTCTTGAGGCTTATAATTTTGCTAGAATAGATAAGTATAGGGCTACCACTCACAACAAAGGAATTATGAATGGCATTGATAGTGTCTGTCTAGCAACTGGACAAGATTGGAGGGCTGTTGAAAGTGCAGCTCATACGTATGCTTCAAGAAGTAAGACTTACCAACCTTTAACTTACTATCAGATTTTTGAGAAAGATGGTTAAGCTTATTTTAGAGGCAGTTTAGAACTTCCCTTAGCAGTGGGAACAAAAGGAGGAGTTTTATAGAAAAATCCTTTGTACAAAAACACGATGTAAATTTTAGGAAATCCTTCTGCACAAGAGCTTTCTGAGATCTTGGTTACAGTTGGACTTGCTCAAAATTTCGCAGCTCTTCGTGCCCTCGCTATATAAGGCATCAACAAAGGCCACATGGTGCTACATGCTCGGACTGTAGCACAGAAATCAGGCATCCCAAAACATCTGATTGAAGACGCATGTAAGTTCATGGCCTACCGTAAAAAGTATGATGAAGCGACGGCAAATGAATTTATGCAGCTTTGCAGTAAGCCAAAGCTATGATGTTTGATATACTCAATGAATCTATTATATCAATTCTTTAAAGTATAATTAGATGTAAATATTAATTGCAAACTCACAGCACGCTCACTTGCTCACCAATAAATCACAGCCTTTTCTGATTGTGTACTTGATTGGAAATTTCTTCATCTTGACCAAAGCACCCTTAAGGGCTCTTCTTGACAAGAATATAAACTTTGAGTATAATGGCAATTCGTACTACAGCACCTTCATCAGACACATTAATTTAGGATACTCTGGCAAACTATCATAACTCATTGAGATCTTGGATATTTCAGTAAATCCCAGCCTGCAGCACCAATGGCTCATGCTATACTAGATACATGATTTTAACACTCCCGACACACACAAATACAAAATTTAGGTTCCTTCATACGGATCTGAAGTTTGGGTTCATAATTTTACTGGAGGAAAACAAAAATGTTGGATTTCAAGCACATTTCGGTATCATGGTGAAGCTTTTTATTTTCTATCAGCCAATTCATCATCTGTGTGCTAGTTTGCCCTTGTCACAAGTAAAGATTAAGAAGTAATATATGGTATGGTGTACTTGGTTAAAGAATTAGTAATATGTATGCCTTTTCATTCAATATACTGGTAGAAGCCTTGCCCAGTAAATATCGCTCCTCAAATAAAACCCATTTTAGCATCAACTTGTTACATAAGACACGGAGCCAACTATTGCACAGGGTTCGTTATCAACCAGAAACGAGTGCTCTCAGCAAAACATCTTCTTCCTTCATAAAGTCAATTAATCAGTGCATAGGTTGGTGTCCGATTTTACCCTTACAATGAATAAAAATCAGGAATGATAATCGGCGTTGGGAAAGGCAGCGTGGATTTAATCTAAATTATCATGAAAGATAATATTGTGAATGTGCATTAGCCAAGCTGGATTCAATAGGACAGTTTAACCATTAAATAAAAATAAGCTCATTTAGTCGGGAAAGAACTTTTCGCTGTAGGATTCGGAAAATATGGCTACTCATCAAAAATATTTAACCGAGTGGAGCTCGTGATGCCATCTATAGAAGTGGGTATTGTCTCAAAAACTATTAAACTGGGCGGATTCAACATATTTCTCAAAACTGATGCTTGCTTATATAATGGATTTTCAGGTTGTGGAATTTGGTTAGGTTAAAATTTAGTTGGCATGGCAATATTTATACTAAAAAATAAGAACAATAACTCAAATTTCAACAAACACAATTTTTCATATTTGATTAGCTTCATCAAGAAACTAGTACATGAAGGTGCATCATAACAATAAAAAAACTAGATCAGCCTGTATTTGTAGAAATTCGATAAAATACAGACCAGGTTTCGAGTGCCAATTCTACCCAAACTATGATATTTATTATTTTGTGTTCTATCATCATATTAGAATATTCATTAATAACTTGAGAATAATAATAGATAGCATCATGCAGTCACAATTTTTGAGAGCATTGTGTGATACTGTTCGCTAGTCACCACAGCCTGGAATGATATCATGTCAAGGAAGTATCTCTATAAGTCCATGATTTAACTGCCTTTTATATCGAGGATATCAGCAAAGCTCTCAATTAGTCCTCCCACAGGATCATCATAATAAATTTTGTAAGCCACGATGGTAGCAATGCCTAAGATCCAGCAAGCATTCGCACAAGATAGAGAAATTTTAGAGTAGAACAAAAACTTCAGCATCAGACACACAGCTAAATTAATAAGGAATGGTTCTGGTTCTTAGAATATTTTTTCGATCATGTCCATCGTGAGAACAAGGGGTGGGAACTTAATCGAAGAGATATTGACAATACTATTGCATGAAATACGTGAGCCACTTCCTACACTGAAATCGCTGAAACTTCCAACCATTATCGATATTTTTGGTTGTCTAGCATCTTTCTTCTTTGATGGTTGATTAAATTCATTTACCTTTATTTTTGGAACTGACAGCTCGATATTATCTAAGCTCTCTCCTTATGATCGAACTGGCACCGGTATGATATTATTTGAGCTGATTGAATTTTATGAGTTTTAATTTTTTGAGCTGGAATCACTCAATTTTGTGATACTTATAAGTTTGTCTTCTTTCTCATATTTCATGTCTGCCATAATTTACTAAGTGTAGGCCGAGTTAGTAATCAGCTTTCCCAAGAATCTGTAGACGAGTCCGAAAATTTACGATTTGTTAATTTGTTACAAGTGCACGATCTCTGAGTTAGAACTTCTCCGCATAATTGGGTTCTTTGAAAAAAATGATGCACGGTACTGAAGCGATGTATGATGATTCAACCGAGATGCATTATCCATGTTAATCTTCTGCTCGATGCTGAGTCGCTTGTTGAAACAATCTTCCATTTTCTATTGTAAAGAAAGAGGTTTTAATAATAAGTAGAAAGCAGTTAAAATGAAATTAAATGAAATCTAGTAAATCCCTCAAAAATATTACTGTCATTTCTGATCGGAAGACTCAGCAAGAGCTTTTGACTTCCATACGTAGTCCCTCAAACATAATAAAAGTTCAAAGCTGCATTAACCAAGCTTCCGCGAATTATTTCCGCTCCAATCACATGCCAGTATCGTGTAAGAACGCCACTGAGCAGGCGGAGTCTAATTTTAGCAGGAGCAGGTCGGCGTCAACTCGCAAACACAAAAGACAACGATCTAGTTCACTTCACAGTAAAGACGATGACGGGACAGCGCAATAAAGTAGAAAGAAATAGTTGGACTATCTTTGCCTGCAAAGGATAATTAATCAATTTAAGAAGTATTTAGTGGAAAGACAGTAAAATTGGGACCTAAGCAGTCTGTGTTTTGGTCAGCTTATAAAATTGTTGTGGATTTGCAGGTTCATATCATATCCAAACGAATAATAATTCATCGCAAACAATTAACAAGCATAGCTCAAAAAAGTATATCTTCTATGGGTTTCAATTGCTATCAGGAAACATGTTCGATATATTGACTTTTTATCTTTCGTGCAGGTCATCGAGAATATAACTGTCGAGTATGACCGAGTAGAAGCCAGTATTTTCAGTCTTCAAGCTGAACTTGCAGGTTTGTGCTTCAAACAGTACGACAGCTTTCAGTAAGACCCAAATTACTCCTTCTTTATCAAAAGACTCGATATTGTTAGAGATAGCAATGTTTTAGTCATTAACAACGTACTAAAATAAAAAATATTATCGTAATTCAAGTCTTTTAAACTTAATAAATTAAAAGACACAGGCATTTATTAATGTGTAAAGGTCGAATAAGAGCAAGTCTTATTATCAAAAAAATCTTGTGAACTCGCTGAACAGAAGCGAAAAAAGATATAAGATAAAATCAGATAGAAAAAGCCACATGTTGAAAATATAAATTTAGTCGATTTACTATCATATCGTGAAAGAGATCACGTTCAAACTCCGAAGCCAGTGCCCGTAAAACAAAAATCTAAACAATTAAAGAGAGGTGAGCTGAAAAAATAAATATAATTTTTGTCAAGACCAAAGACATATTTTTAGGAAAGAAAGTAAGATTAAATAAACTATGAGAAAGAGGAAGAAGAGTATACATTCCATCCTAAAATAAATCCTTGTAAGTCTGGTCCGAAAGATAAAGTTATGCAAATTAAAAATGCAGATAAAGTGCTTGTTCGAATGAGTCAAGCTCGAAAAATAAAATAAGACAAAGAAGTCATTATTCAGAAAGGCTGGAACAAACAAGTAAAAGTATAGAATACCAAAAATTTCTTAAAACCAAAATCACAACCGCAATACCCAGTCTAAGCCTGCCCAATTGAACTGTAACACAATAAGTAAAATATCGACAATGAAAAGCAACAAAACACAGTTCAACCTGTAGATACTAGCTTGCCTTAGACTCCATCAAAAAAGCAATAAACCTTAAGCACAGCCGCCAACGAATAGAAAATAGAGAAGTATGAAGTGTGCAAGGACTACTTAAGAATTCCAATTTTATACATTGATGTGAATATCTAATAAGGTAAGAAATAAAGAATCATCATATACGATAATGACACAGCACAGAACTTAGCGAAATAATTCGGTGCCAAACACAGTAATTATATATTTATATATGTAGAACTTTCGGATGAGACAGTAGGTCGACTGCAGATCTTACTTCAGCAACAGATGGACACTGTTCTAGCCAGGATTGACGAGGAGACTGACGATGAGTGCTCCATTTTATATTGATGATATATGTCTAATAATTGCAAGTTATAATGTTATGAAAAGCTAAAATCTAGCTATTGGTTTCGCCATCGTCATAGAGCAGGCTGTTAAGCTTTCTCCCGATGAAGCCACCGCTAATAAAAGACTATACGAAATGTAAATTAAGTGATAATTAGAGGCCAGCAAATGGGAATTCGCATGTGTGATTAATTCAATTCAAGATAGTGCTCATACTTGTCGCCGGCATAGACAACTAAAGCATTGATTATTAGAATATGCAAAGACTCACTAGGCGTTAGTTTAGAGTTAGCTTAATAGAGTATCAGATATGAGAAAAGAAATCATTTTTATGATTTGACATATAAACAATCAGGTTTAAGCAAATCAATATTGAGTCTGTGTTAAGACATTGACGATAGATTTAGCACTCTTGAGCCTTGTTATATTGTCGCTGGGTTCATATATGGAGCATTACAGACTGTAATTTTTAAGTTATTTAGATGACATTTTATGGAGAAGTGGCATTGACAAAATCTGAAGGCCAACGATAAAAAATAAAATACGTAATCTCAGTTAAGAAAGACATCAAACAATAAGACTGAATGATCAGACATGTACATCAAATATAATTCTATAAACTTTATATAAGTTAATATTCAAATTAATAGTAATGCAGCACACACTAAATTATAAGCTCAGATTATAAATCAAAGCATGGATAATCAACTGAATCAAAGACTAAACAACGAGAACATAGGCAAATTCGAGAAACTGACCATCGGTTAAATGATTGACATCGCTGGCAATGGCGATACTTATCAGTTCAGAATGTTCGTAGTATTTTTCCTGAATTTCTTCTTCGCTGCGTTCATCCAGATGGGCTTCCCAATAATATTCCAGCCTGCAAAGTTCGAGTGCCCTCCGGGTGCACCGTGCACAGAGTAAGCCGCATGTGCTAATAACTATCCACTATCCGACGATATCAGGAGTGTGGCATTCACATTCCATTTGGTCTGTGATCGCAAAATGCTGCTTCAGACTGCCTTCACTGCATTTTTATATGGCGGCTTCATGGGTAGTCTCTACTACGGGGAAATTATATAAAGAAGAGGAAGGAAGTATGCGGTTGTGGAGTCAATGCTTATGATGGCTGGCGGAATCTATGTTAGTATATTGGCTGGCAATATCACCATATTCTCTATTGGCGTGTTCTTCTTCAATGCTGGATTTAGAGGATTCTACAATGCTTCACTATTGAGCTTAACATAAGTAATGAGCGAAGTTTCAAGAGCCTCAATCCCCATGGTACTGTCTATCGGATGGGCCTTAGGACAGATCTGCATAGCAATACTAGCAATTTTCATAATATACTGGCGTGCGATATTCATAGTAACAGTAATTCCTCTCACAATTCTGACTTACTACGCTTACACTTTCACTAAATAATCACCCAGGTTTTTGGTCGTAAAGCATGAATACGACAAGGCCATACGAGTGGTTGAATAAATCGCAATGGTGAATTAAAGACAGTTCAGTGGATACCAGCTGCAATAATAAATAACTAATAATTAGAAAATGATGGCATATAAAAAAGCAATGGGCGGTGGTTAAATAGTATCAAGGCTTAAACATCACTCGTATATGTCATTGTTTAATTACAGTTCTATCAGAATCAGAGTGCTTATCGTAGGTGCAATATGGTCAATTTTCAGTTTGAGCTACTTTATCAGCGCTAATTCTCAGATTAATTTTGACAGAAGTATCACATTTAATATTGCTTTGGCTGGTGTTGTTTAAATTATCGCATATTTCTTGTCCATGCTCACCAGTTTGAATTTAGGACGAGTCTCAGTCATCAAGAAACTATTAATTATAGCTGGAGCCATTCATGTTTGCTACTTCTTCATTGGACCCCTTAACTCGTACCATGGATTCAGTAAATTCATAGTGATAATATTCGATATTGGAGTGAGACTGACAGTCAGCATAGGTAACACATTTTTAGCAATATACGCAATATAACTATTCCCAACCTCGATCCGACACTTTTCCTTAGGTATGCTAGGCTTCATAACCAAACTGATGTACTGGCTGTCGACATACTTCAGTGATTTCTGGTCATACAGGCACATACATCCTAATTTCATATTGGGATGCTTGTTTATTGCTGCCTTTTTTACATGCTCTAAATTAAGAGAGACTCAGTTTAACTCTTTCAAGGATAATTTGTCTGAGGATGGCGACGGCAGTATGATGTGCGAAATGAGAGCCGATATGGTCTGATCTGTGTATCTACTCATTTACCACCAACTATTTTACTATTATTTACTACTATATTGAATATTAACTATTAACTAATTAATTAATTCATTATAAACACGAATAGGATATTCATAAAACCTTACTTTTGATTTTTTATGATGTAATTGCATTAATATTATTCTGTTTAGGCTGTTATAATGCTAATATTTAAAATTTCACGAACTGGAACAATTCTAGTTTAATTTAGTCCACGCTGCAAAAATATATGGTTGTTTTTTAGACTATTTCCTGCAATCCATAGCCTAACACTACATATATCCTTATTCTTTAGTATTCAATCAATTAACCTCAACAATTATTACCATTTTGGATGCCCTTAATTTCAATTCTGTATATAAACATAAAAAAGTCAAACTAAAAAACAAGAAAATGAAATCATCAACAATCGCATAGAAACTAAACTTATAGCAGTTGATGGTGAGCCTAAAAATGCTAAATTAATAACATGATCAATCGCATGAACAGACATGTCAACCGCACTTCTAAGACTCATGCCGATATTCCAATGCTTCCGTGCATAACAATCATATTTATCATCAAATTGGCAACACTTAATATGTTAAAGAGAAGTAGTTGTCACCTACGTTGGGTTAGATCTGCAGAAAATAAGCGCATAGTCATTATGGACATGACAGTAATCAGGCGCTAACTGAACTTAAAGAAATTAACAGAAAATTGTATCAAGATAATAAATCACTCATCAAATAGTGTATACGACTCAGGAAAATTGTCAATAGCAAGAATATGGAACATGAAATTCAGCAGGGAGATCAAATTGTAATGGGCTCATAGCTTAAACTTTTATAAGCCTTAAATTAAATCGCTCAATTAAAAGTATAGAATCTTGAACTCAAAATACAAGGATCTTCTTCTCATTTTCCTGCACTTTCAGTATCCTCAATTAACGAAAGTATATTGAAAGTAAAATAAATTAGTGAACAATTGTCATTAAAATTGGATGAACTGTTGGCTCATTAAAGAGACAGGACTCCGAAGCTGTCACGCAGCAACACGACCACAATGACATCAAGGGCTGAAGAAGGTGAACGAGACCGTATTATCAGTCAAATAAAAATGATATACTAAGATAAATTGAGAGCCCTATAAAGTGATATAAAGGGCTATCAATAGTAGATACGAAAGCTGAAATCAAATACTACAGGTGCAAGCTTGAAACGAGTCGGCAGTAACCCAAATTTTTACTATTGAGTGTATGTTAATATTGTTTCACTCTTTTTACTCATAAAATATCAATCGCGTAGTCCCTCCAAATAGTCGAGATACAGGTCAGCATTCCTCATCTGAAGTGTTTTAACTGAAACATACCCAACAATCTGCTGTCCCTGCATCAGCTAAGCCAACCATATTTCACTGGCTTTTATTAGTTTGTTTATTGATGTGTTTGGGTTGCATAAAATTGGATCATTTTGTTATAAGATGTGCAAAGTACTCAAAGGAATGTCTACTCTTTGTATCTTCTTTTATTTTTTGTGGGAAGAAATTATCTAGTTTTCATCCAAGTGCGGGTTTAAGTTCTATAGGGTAAGCTTATAGTCTTATTAACGAGATAGTTCGCTCAAATTCAGACTTGGATAAAAAGGTTCAGGTTATTAATTCATTCCATTCCTTTGTACATGTTATTCAACTCTATTATTTACATTCTATTTATCTGCTTAATCTATTAACGCCATAAACAAATCCTCATCTTATTAATCTTTTTTATTGACTCCTGCTTTTTTCTATTATTGTTATTATTATTACGAAATAGGAATACACAGTTCCTGTCCCTCCTATTATTAATCATCCTAATTTACTTTGCTTCTATTAGTTTAGATATCTTTTTTGATTTTCTTCTTACCTTTGCCTATCATTTTCTTCTTGTTTAACTCATTTTTGGCCTAATCCTTTATACTCAGATTAGATTTTTTACTAAAAATAAGATCATCCTTAAACACTCTTTTCTTCTTCCTTTTGGACTATAAATTATCTTAATGGTCACTAAAATTAAGTTGTACACGCTCAACAGTTTAAGTTCTTTACTTGAGTTTCTTCTAATAAAGTTTAACCGAATCAATACAATGTAGGAGATTAGTAATGGGCTACCATGTTGCCTCCCTTTTCTCGTACCCTTTCCATTGTACTAAGTACATGAGGCCAT
>APMI01002452.1_pt1 | contig 22915 bp, 16 predicted proteins | sample 667938 | NCBI WGS metagenome assembly APMI01 (sample SAMN01084076, study PRJNA167559) | wastewater metagenome | biome: Wastewater | place: Denmark: Ejby Moelle, Odense | collected 2011-11-28
TGGCAGGTTAGTAGGTGACATCGGGGAAATAATAGCGTATTTATATTACGACATTACACTTGATGAAAAATCAAGAGCAAATTACGATGCGCGAAGTGGAGATAAATTGATCCAAATAAAAGCTACCATGCAAGATCATTTAACTTTCAAAAATAAGGATGGGTATTTTCTAGGATTGAGAATTAACCCAGATGGTACTCATGAAGAAATATATAATGGTCCGGCTCTAAATATTCATCAGCATTTTAACCACAGAAAAAATATTGGCACCGCACTCTTGAGGTTTAGGAACACAACGTTGCGGGAACTATGTAAACTCGTTCCAGAGAATGAAAAAATATCGTTTAGAGACGCACCTCTATTATAGTTAGACATTCATTTCGTGAGATTGCTTCGTACCTCGCAATGACGCGAGACGTATCCAAGCTTTATTACTCTTCCCATCTCCTCACCACCAAAGAAGAATTAGTACCACCAAAGCCAAATGAATTGGAAAGGAAGAGATCGAAATCCTGTTTCAATGTTTCGGGGATAATGTTGATCTTGGCGGAGTGTTCGTCGGGGTGCTCGAAATTGATATTAGGCGCTATGAAGCTGTTCTGCATCATGAGCATAGAGTAGACTATTTCACTGGCTCCTGCCATCCAGCACTCGTGGCCGGTCATTGATTTGGTGGAGCTTATGGGTACTTTGCCACCAAATACTTCAAATATGGCTTCTGCTTCTGTACCGTCACCTGCCGGTGTGGATGTAGCGTGTGCGTTTATGTATTGAATATCTGCTGCGTTTACGCCTGCTTCTTTCAGCGCGCGACCAATGGAGCGTGTCTGCCCTTCAACACTTGGATTGGATATATGCTGGCCGTTGGATGAGAAACCATAGCCTAATACTTCGGCTAATATGGTCGCGCCGCGTGCCTGTGCTGATTCAAGGCTTTCCAGTATTACCGTTGCAGCTCCACCGCCGGGTACAAGACCGTCGCGGTCCCTGTCAAAAGGTCTCGAGGCTCTTGCGGGCTCGTCTTCGCGCAGGGAGAAGGTACCGAGTGCATCGAAATTAGGCATGGAGTAAATGTTGATCTCCTGTGCACCGCCGCAAATAACACGGTCCTGCTGGCCTTGCTTTATGAACATGTAGCCGAGGCCTATGGCATGTGAACCGCTGGCGCATGCTGCACTTATGGTAAAGTTGACACCACGCAGTTTGAAGATGGTGGCAAGGTTCATGGTAACAGTGGAATTAAGCACCTGGAACACGGAGCCCGAGCCCACCATTACGGTATCTTTCTTTTCGCGGATGAGGTCGATGGCTTCTATTACGGGTTGTGCACAACTGTCGTTGCCGTAGATGATGCCCGTTTCATTTTGTTCCAGGTAGTCGACATCTATCCCGGCCTGTGCCAGTGCCTCGATGGTAGCCATATAGGCAAACTCGGCATGCTCCGGCATCATGATGCGGGCGCGGCGGTCGAGGAGGCCTTTCAGTTGCGGGCGCTCTACAAAACCTGTAAGACCGGAGCGGTAGCCCATTTCCTTACGCTTCATATCGAGTATGATACCGGACTTGCCTTCGAATAAAGACTTTGCTACTTCTTCCTTGTTCTTGCCCAGCGAAGAATAAATACCTAAACCTGTAATGACCACTCTGCTCATGAATACCTTGAATTATTGTTGGGGTGTTGATATTGCAAAGTAAAGAAAATTAAACTTTTAGCAGAAAGACAATAGTAGAAGGTAGAAAGCTGTTCTTTAGCGAGAAGTTTGGGCTAAAGCCCGGTTGTGGTGGGATTGCTATCCCCGGCCTTAGAGCAGGGGCAATTGGAATGAGTAAGTTCAAGAGGATATTCGCTTACCCGGTAATACCGGAGAGTCAGGTGGGATATTGTCGATTGACTTTTCCGTTTCATATGCGGTGATATAAAGATAATCAATCTGTCAAAACAGTTAACTATACGGTAACGATATCAAAGGCTGCGGTAAACGAAATGGGCGTAGCTTTGCGGCGTAATAAAGTGGTTTTTATTAGAAATAAGACATGTGAAAGGGCTGTGTTTCCACAGCCCTTTTCTTGTATAGCGTTGTTTTAGAATTTAAGTGTAGAGCCCGCCGTTTATAGACAGTACCTGGCCGGTGATGTAGGATGCACTTTTTGAAACGAAGAAGCCTACCGCGTCTGCTACTTCTTCCACCGTGCCGAAGCGCTTCATGGGTATCATGCCGGAAAGCTCTTTTTCATTCAGCTCCTCGGTCATATCGGTTTTTATGAAGCCCGGTGCTATCGCATTTACCGTTACATTTCGTTTGGCTATTTCCTGCGCGAGGGCTTTGGTGGCGCCTATCATGCCTGCTTTTGCTGCAGAGTAGTTTACCTGTCCCGGCATGCCTTTGATGCCGCTTAGCGATACCATATTGACGATGCGGCCGTAGCGGTTCATCAGCATATTGTTGAGTACCTGCTTGGTAACGTGGTACATACCCTGCAGGCTGGTATCGAGTACGCTGTCCCACTGTTCATCGCTCATGCTCATCATCAGGATGTCCTGGCGGATGCCGGCATTGTTCACCAGTACTTCTATTATTTTATCTGTGTTGGTTTCTACCCAGCCACCCAATACTTTTTTGATGTCTTCTTTGTTCGCCACATCAAACATCATGATATCGGCGGCAACACCTTTGGCGCGTACAAGGTTTGCTGTTTCTTCGGCAGCTTCTGTATTGCCTTTGTAATTGATCAGCACATTATAGCCCATGTCGGCCAGCTTCAGGCATACGGCACGGCCTATACCGCGCGAACCCCCTGTAACCAGTGCGTATTTATTTTGCATATCAGCGAGGGAAATGATTATATTTTTTTCTTGAAATGGCTTACGATATCAGTTTCCATCATCCAGGCTTTCAATGCCTGCAGGTTGGAGGATGCGGAGAAGTCTTCCTTAAAGAAGGGGAATATCTCGCGCACGCCTTTATACATCCATTTGGTTGATGGCGCCAGTTTATTAGCAAGCCCGCGTATATCCACAGCCTGTGTTAAGGCAGCGGCTTCAACGGCCAGCACTTCATAAGCGTTCTCTATCACACGGTTGCACATCATAGCTGCATTGCAGCCCATGCTCACTATATCCTGGTTGTCGTTATTGTTGGGTATGCTGTGTATGTACATTGGGGTGCTCAGGGCCTGGTTCTCAGCCACGGTTGAGGTGGCAGGGTACTGCATGCCCTGCAAGCCAAAGTTGAGGCCCAGTTTACCCGCATTGGCAAATGGCGGCAGTTTTTGGTTCAGGTGCGGATTGAGCAGGAAGTTGAGCTGGCGTTCTGAAAGCATGGACAGCTTGGTAACTGCTATTTTCAATTTGTCCATTTCAAGCGCTACATAATCGCCATGGAAATTGCCGCCGTGGAAAATATTTTTATTGTGGCGGTCAACAACGGGATTGTCATTTACCGAGTTGAGCTCGTCAATGATCACCTGCTCGGTGTTCATCACCGTATCTATGATGGGGCCCAGTATCTGCGGCACGCAGCGCAGTGAATAATATTCCTGCACCTTGTCTTCCAGCACATCTTCGGTTACTTTCTTGTCGTAGAGATGCTCATGGCGCTTGCGCAACAGCTTGCTGTCGGCGCCCAGTATGCGCATCCATTCGGCTACCAGCCTCTGGCCTTTATGTTGTTTTACATTATTCAGCTCGGCGGAGAAATGGTCATCGTATGCTTCCATCATCTCGTTCACCATCAGCGATAGCAGCATGCTCCACACCACCAGCCTGTGCGCCATGATCACGTTCACGCCGCCTATGCCCGTCATGGCAGATGTGCCGTTGAGTATGGCAAGGCCTTCGCGTATGTGTATCTGTAGCGGTTTTAGCTTTAGTTTCCTGTATACATCTTTAGCAGGCATTACACTGCCCTGGTACCAGAAATCGCCTTCACCTATCAAACCTAATGCAAGATGTGCGAGTTGTACCAGATCACCACTGGCACCTACACCACCATGCGCGTATACACAGGGGTATGCTTCATTGTTCAGCAGGTCTACCATCAGTTGTACCGTATCCGGGTGTATACCGGAGTAGCCGAGCATCAATGTATGCAAGCGTGCCAGCAACATGGCCCTTGTGTGCAGGGGCGACAATAATTGCCCCATGCCCGAGCTATGGCTGCGGATAAGATTGTATTGCAATTGCTTACGGTCGGCATCATTGATACGGTATTGCGCCATAGGCCCAAAACCGGTATTGATGCCGTATATCAATTTATCTTTTGAGAATTTCTGTAAAAATTCAAAGCTTTTTACCACATCCTTCATTGCCGATCCAGAAATGTTTACAGCTTTCTGCTGCAGCATTATCTGCTCGAACGTAACCAGGTCAAGCGCTTTACCACCAAGGGAGATCATAATCTGTCTAAAAATTCTGTTTTAATAAGGGGCTGCAAAGATAGAAAAAAAGTAATGGGTATTGGTACTGTAAGGTATATTAACGAATACTGTGTTTTACATAGATCAAATAAAAAGCTTTTTGGCAAAAGTGGCCCTGCACCTCTTTCATCGTAACTTTGCAATCTCATTAGAAATACTTCATATTCATGGACAAGCAAATAGAAATAATTGAGATAAATAACCTATTGCTGGAGGATTACGAACAACTATTGGATGCCATGAAGGCATCTTATCCCCTATGGCAGGGTAACTATTGGAGCTTGTCCAGCATCGCTAACTTAATAAAACGCTTTCCCGAAGGCCAGATCGTTATAAAAGCCGATGGAGTCGTGGTTGGCTGCGCGCTCTCCATAATGGTTGATTATGATGCCTTTGGGGACGTGCATACTTATAAAGACGTTACGGGTAACTATACTTTTACTACCCACAACACGGCCGGCGACGTGCTTTATGGCATTGAAGTATTCGTACACCCAGATTACCGGGGGCTGCGCCTGGGCCGGCGCCTGTATGATGCCCGCAAAGAACTATGCGAGCACCTGAACATGCGTGCTATCGTTTTTGGAGGCCGCATACCCAATTATCACAAGTACGCCGACACAATAACGCCAAAACAATACCTGCAGAAAGTGAAGGAGAAGGAAATATTCGACCCGGTGCTTTCCTTCCAGATCGCAAACGACTTTCACGTAAAGAAAATCCTGACGAACTACATGCCCGAGGACGAACAAAGCATGGAGTATGTCACCCTGCTGCAGTGGGACAATGTCTATTATAACAAAGAACAACACAGGCAGTTCAACTCAAAAACATGCGTACGGCTGGGTCTTATACAGTGGCAAATGCGCCCTTACAAAAACCTTGACGAGCTTTTCCGGCAAGTTGAATTTTTCGTCGATTCCATTTCCGCATACAAAAGCGACTTTGCCTTACTGCCTGAGCTCTTTAATGGCCCATTGCTGGCTGCATATAATGAAATGACCGAAGTAGATGCAATGAAAATGCTGGCGACACACACGCCCGAAATGAGGACACGATTTGCCAATATGGCTATAAAATATAACGTAAACATTATTACAGGAAGCCTGCCCAGCATAGAGGATGGCCGCCTGAAAAACATAGGCTACCTATGCCACCGTAACGGCAATGTAGACCAGTATGAGAAGATACATATCACGCCAGATGAATCGAAGGCCTGGGGCATTCATGGCGGTAATTCGCTGAAAGTTTTTGACACAGACGCCGGCCGTGTAGGCATCCTTATATGCTATGACGTGGAATTCCCCGAACTGGCCAGGCTACTGGCTGCAGAACATATGCAGATACTCTTCGTTCCTTTCCTTACCGACACACAAAACGCTTACATGCGGGTGCGTTGCTGCGCGCAGGCAAGGGCAATTGAAAATGAATGCTATGTTGCTATTACAGGCAGCGTGGGTAACTTACCCAAGGTAAAAAACATGGACTTGCAATATTCCCAGGCGGTGGTATTTACACCTTGCGATTTCGCCTTCCCGTCGAACGGAATTAAGAGTGAAGCCACAGCTAATACAGAGATGATATTAATTGCCGATGTGGACCTGGGGCTGCTTGACGAGCTACATTCATACGGCAGCGTACGTAACCTTAAGGACAGAAGGAAGGATTTTTATGAGCTGACCTTGAAGAAGCCCGGCACTACTTCTTCCTGATCAGGGAACTAAGCGGGTTGCGCAAATTTTTTGCATCTATCATGTCGACTGTAATATTACCGATAAGTATGGGGCTTTCGACCCTTACTGGGAGGTGATTCGCGTCGTCAGCCACCCATACCCTCATTTTTTCGCCGCCACTGAAGATGGTGCCTTCTATAAGTAGTGGGGCGATCTTTATGGTGTTGAATGTGCCGTAATGGGTGCTTATCCTTTCCTTACCCAGGTAGCGGATGTATAAGTTATACACCTTGTCATCGAGGAACATGCTGAAGGGTATCTTATCACCGGGCTTATACTTACTGTAGTCTATGTTACGGGCATAATAGATGGTGGACAACACATCCTGCACGCATGCAGGTACTTTATAAGTCCCGGTTTTTGATGTGGCCTGGTTTTTTGCCCTGTCGAAAGTTACGAGGTGATCGAACTTGAGGCCGCCTTCATTCACATTGCGCACAAATTTTGCGGGCAACATCGTTTCCATGTCGATATACGTTTCATAAAGATCACGCACTTTATAAAACCACTCATACGATTTCAGGGTCTGGCCATCGCCTGTCATATGGTACACTTTACGGCCATTCAGGTTTTCCAGCTTTGTATTGAAGATAGCAGTGCCCGCGGGTACCCATATGTTGAGCATATTATAGTAGACCTTAAAGGTGAGTTGCTCTCCTTCCTTAAAACTTGTATTCTTAATACCACAAAAATCATTCTGCGCAGCTGCGGTAAATGACAGGGTCAGCAAACACAAAAAATTGATACTTTTCTTTAACACGTTCATAAATCCCAAACCTCCTTTATGAATGAATCTGCATCAGCGCAGCAGCCGCAAGCGTGCCAGTAATATACTCCCGATCACAGCGGGAACTATTAAATTGATCAGCCAGAGGCCTGCCGTGGCCGCCACTATCCCCGTTATGTTCGCAGAAAATTTACCGAACAGGAAAACGCCTACCTGGCTGCGTATGCCCAGTTCAGCAAGCGCTATAGAAGGTATCACTGTTATGGCCCAGAAAAACAGGCATGCAATGAAAAAGCCTTCGCGTAACGGCATAGATACATTCATCCAGCGTAGTAAAATCAAATACTGTGCCGTAAAAACCACAAAACGCAGCATAGAGATGCCCAAAACAATAAACTGCTCATCATTGTTAAAGCGCATTAGCAACTGCCGGTATACATTCAGGCGTTTGGTCCATTTAAACTTATTCAGAACGGGCAACCATTTTTCAAGCCGCATGTATATGTACATGAGGATGGCAAAAAGCGCTATGCAGGAAATAAGCAGTACTAAGGGCACAGCGCCCGGGAAGGCAAGGTTGTAATAAATAAGCCCTGCCATACCGAAGATAAAAACAGTGATCAATTGCGCAAATGCACCGAGGATAGAAACACTTATCAACCGGAAAGTGTTCTGACGTTTTAAGTATAAGATGCGCCCGGGGTATTCACCCAGCCTGTTGGGTGTAACAATGGAAAAAGCAATTCCCGCAAAATAACTGGTCAATGCCTGCCAGTAATTCATGGGCTGTGCCGAGCCAGCCAGCATCTGCCATTTTTTTGCCTCAAGGCCTGCATTCAGTGGCAGCAATAAAATCGCCATCCAGAGTAAATACTCAGGGCCTGTTTGCAACCATACCGAACTATCTACCTTGTGCCACTGGCTTTTCGCCTGCCAATAAATACCCGCGAGCAGCAATATTGATATTGCCGCGCCGAGCAGGTAATTGAGCCATATTTTGGTACTTTTGTTCAAATAATTTTATTTTTTGCAACAGCCCCCCCGCATTATCCTTGGCATAGACCCCGGCACACTCGTAATGGGTTACGGACTCATCGCTATTCACAAAAGTAACATAACACTTGTGGAAATGGGGGTTTTACAATTAGCCAAGCGGCAAGAGCACTCCGAAAGGCTGGAACTGATCTTCCGCAAGATGGAGAGCCTGATCAAATTGCACACACCGGTGGCCGTGGCTATTGAGGCGCCATTCTTTGGCAAGAACGTGCAGAGCATGCTGAAGCTGGGCCGTGCGCAGGGTGTGGCCATGGCTGCTGCCATGATGCATGGCCTGCAGGCCGTAGAATATGCTCCCCGTAAGATAAAACAGTCGGTGACCGGCAGGGGTAATGCCAGCAAGGAGCAGGTATGGGCCATATTGCAGCACACACTTAGATTTGACGATGCTCCTGAGTTCATGGATGCTACCGATGCGGTAGCAGTAGCCCTCTGCCACCACTACCAGGACCGCCTGCCAAAAATTACCGCAGCCAGTGCAGCCATAAAAATGCCAAAAGCCAAAAAAGCTACCAGTTGGGAGTCCTTTATCAGCCAAAACCCCGACAGGATAGCCAAAAAACGCTGAAATGGGGGAAATTTTAGTATTTCTTTAGATAAATCAGTTAGCCAAAATATACATGCAAGAAAAGGTTTGCGTATCTTGCGTTAACAAAATTGCGGATGGACAAGTGCTGCAGATAAGTGCCGCATAAAACATCAGTACTCTGGATAAGAGCACAGAAATATATCGAAAAGGACAGCCTGGCCACTATTCCTTACCTACTGGTAAGATGGTGCGCATTGCTAATGCAGATAGCATAGCCGGAAACGTTACCCCATTTTTTTACGGAACACATAAAATCAAAAACTAACGCATTAAAAACATATACTTATGGCCGTGTTTAAAGCAAAATTATTGCTTGTTGAGGATGATCCTACGTTGAGCTACGTTATGAAAGACAGCCTGGCCAACGCAGGTTTCGACGTAGTGCACTGCCCTGATAGCGAAAGCGCCTGGCTCCAGTTTATGAAGCACAACTTTGATGTATGCCTGCTGGACGTAGTGCTGCCTAAGAAAGACGGCATGCACCTGGCAAAGCAAATACGCGAGAAGAACGAGAGTATACCTATCCTTATGCTTACATCAAAGAGCATGGACGATGATAAGCTGGCCGGTTTCAAAAGCGGTGCCGACGATTATATCACCAAGCCTTTCAACATGCAGGAGCTCATCCTTCGTTTAGAAGTGTTCCTGAGACGCACGAAAAAGAAAGAAGACAATACACCTAATGATTTTAAACTGGGTGGCCTTGACTTTGACTACAACAACCTGATATTGCGCGGCGAAAATATTGAGCACCAGCTTACACAACGCGAGGCCGACCTGATACGTTACCTCTGCCTGAATGCCAACCGCGTACTGAAGCGCGATGAGATACTGATGAATGTATGGGGCAAGGAAGATTACTTCTTAGGCCGCAGTATGGACGTATTCATCACCAAGGTGCGTAAATACCTGAAAGACCAACCCGGTGTGGAACTGCAAACTATACACGGTATTGGCTTTAAATTCGTTTACAATAATTAGTACACAACACTCGTAAATACAAAAACGCCTCTGATGAATCGGGGGCGTTTTCTATATGTAATATATTTGTCTCTCCTAAAAGGCTGCAAAAATAATTAATCCTTGCAAAATATCAGGCTTGAGGATTAAGATTTTTATTCGTCCTGAAGGGTGTTATTTATGTCCTCGAATTGCGGGCACTTCTGGTAGTTAGGCTTATCCTTCTTAAGTATGCCGCGTGCAAATACCGATATCTCGTAACCACCCATGCCACTGGTAGCAGGCCTCAATGAAGAGCTGTTGATATCATAAGACATGGTTATAGAGTAAGTGCGGTAATCCAGCTTTACGGTAGGTATATAGGCATCGTTCAACCTGTAAAAAAGACCGGCATAGATCGTGAAGTTCTTTGCATCTTCGCTTACAGACCTCCAGCTCAGTAAGCCGCCACCCAGCATTTCCTGGTAAGGTTTCTGGTTGGAATAGTTGAAGTGCATGGTAAGCGCGAACTGCCTGTTGATGTTAGCCTTGAAACCAAGGTTACCCTGCCACTTCATAGTATTGCGTGCAAAGGCATTGATTTCGCTGAATGCCTGCTTAGGCTGCAGTACATGGAACACAGATGCACCCAGGTAATAATTGATGGCATTGTTAGGGCCCATGGAACTATTAAAGCTTAAGCCTGCACCCAGGTCATAATTTTTAAGCGATGTGATATTGATCTTTTCGCCTGAAGGGTTTTCGGCAGCATAATCACCGTTCACATACTGGCTGCTGAAGGTCATCTTAGTCATATCCACCGACCGCTGTATATAGCCGGCCGCAAAACCTACCGACAGGTAAGAGTTGTGATCGTCCTCCATTGATTTGTTGAAGTTGACCGCGGGGTACACCTGGAAGCTGTTGAACGAAATGCTGCCTGCCTTATCATAAGAGGTAGCCAGGCCGAAGCTTACATAATCCCCTGTTTCGCCGTCAACCGCTATCCTTGTTTCCGCTGATGCGTAAACGGTATTGAAGGGTACGGATATATTGCCCCACTGCGTGCGGTAATTAACACCGGCCTTAAAATCGCCGCTGAAGATGCCGGTAAGCCCGGGATTACGCAGTATGGCGTTCTCATAAAATTGGGAGAAGTGTATGTCCTGTGCGTATGCATTACCTGCGCACAGCATGAGGACGAACATTGTTTTCTGTAAATATTTTTTCATCATTTTTCTTTTACACGGTTTTCCAAATATGATTATCGAACTATCGAAACGTCTCCTTTATATTCCATCAACTCGCCCGTTGTTGCGCAGGTCGCAGTGATGATGTAAACGTATACATCAGGCTTCAGCTGGGTACCTTTGTATGTACCATCCCATCCGTAGGCAGGATCGTCAACAGGTATATCATGCCTTTCAAACAGCAGCTCGCCCCAGCGGTCATATACACTTAAGCGCTTTACAGTTGTTATGCCTTTACCGCTCGGGTAGAACCTGTCATTCAGCCCGTCACCGTTCGGAGTGAAGGTATTGGGTATAAATATCTGGCTCTTGTCGCACTTCACGCTTATGTTGATGGTGTCTGTGGCAGTACATCCTTTCGCATTGGTAACTGTTACTGCAAAGGTTGAATTCTTTGTCACTGTCACCAGTGGTGCAGGACAGTCGGTACAGCTAAGGTCGGCCGATGGGTCCCAGGTATAGTGTACTGCGTTCTCAGCATGCGAGTTAAGGGTGATCACGGTACCTGCTATAGTGTTGATATCCGGCCCAAGGTCAACGAATGACAGCGGGAATACACTCACAGTAGCATAGGCAGTATCGGGGTGACATTGGCCCTGTCCTATTATTACCATATAGCTGGTAGTAGTATCAGGCGTGGCCACGGGATTAGCCGATTGATTATTGCTGAGGCCTGTAGCAGGCAGCCATAAGTAGCTGGTACCACCGCTGGCGCTTAGCGTTGTCGATCCGCCTTTACATATGCTGTCGCCCGGGCTGGCCGCTGTAACCGCCCTCGGTATAATGGTAATATCCAGCGTTGTCGTATCCATACAGCCATGTATATCTACACCTGTTATAGTGTACATCATGTTGCTGCCCGGTGATACGTATGGATCCGCGCAATTGCTGCATGAAAGGAAATCGGACGGCACCCACGTATACTGGTCTGCACCCGTTACATGTAGCTGCAACGATTCGCCCTCGCAGACTGCCTGCGCAGAACCGGCGTTTATTACAGGCAGCGGGTTGACAGTGATGGTAGCAGTAGCAGTGTCTTTACAGCCATTAGCGCCTGTGCCTATTATTGAATAAACGGTAGTTGAAGTTGGAGTTGCAGTTGCCGAATCACAGGTAGCACAGGACAGGCTTCCTGCGGGCGTCCAAACATAGCTTTGTGCACCGTATGCACTTATTTTCGACGATTTGCCAAAGCATATCTCTTTATCAGGGCCTGCTGTAACGGTAGGCTGCGGCAAGATATTTACGGTCACCGAACTGGTGTCGCTGCAACCCGTAGCTGTAAGAGTACCGGTCACTATGTATGTTGCAGTTGTCGTAGGGCTGGCAACAGGGTTTGCGCAATTGGTGCATGACAGGTTTGTTGCCGGCGACCATACATAAGTCTGTGCACCCTGCGCCTGCAGTTGGGCTGTAAATCCGGGACATACGTCCTGGTCCGGGCCTGCATCTATTACCGGAAGCGGGTTTATTATCACTGCTACAGTATCAGATTTAAAGCAGCCATTGGTATCTGTACCCGTTACGATGTACGTGTTATTAAGTGTGGTAGTGGCTATTGTTGTATCACAGTTGGTACAGGATAGTGTCGGGTCCGCATTCCATACATAAGTAGATGCACCCGTTGCATGCAGCATTGCAGTTTGGCCCGTACATATAGGCTGATCGGGGCCTGCATTTACCGGTGGTGGCGGGTTCACTGTTATTACTTTCAACATAGTATCCGAGCAACCAAATAAGGTAGTGGCTATGCACTTCACTGTATACACGCCGGGGCCCGTATATGTATGCGATGGATTGTGGCCCGCAGCTGTGGTATTATCACCAAAGTTCCAGGCGATCGAGGCAATGCCTGAAATGCTGCCCCATACACTGTCGGTAAATTGCACTGTACCCGATACGCAAAGCACCGTTGGCACTGCATCTATTATCGCATTCACACCATCCACTTTTATAGTATCGGTGCCTTGTATACCTACATTACAGTTGCCACCATCGCTCAGGATGATCACAGGTATATACATACCGGGGCTTGTGTAGGTATAGGTAATTGAGTTGTTTGTATTGGTCTCTGTGTAGCCGTTGTTCATATCCCAGGTCACCTGTGCGGTATTCTGGTTATTGGTGGTGAGTGTGACGGTAAGTGGCTCGCAGCCCTGCTGTGGCGGATAGCTAAGTGTACCGGTCGGGCCTTGTATCAATACGTTTTTGGTTAGCGAGTCCATACATCCCGAGGAGCTGGTAGCCACCAACTTCACAGGGTAGCTGCCCGGGTAGGTGTATACCGTACTTGGGTTGGTCAGCACCGAGCTGCTATTGTTGCCGAATGTCCACAGGTAGCTAATTCCGCCGATGGTATTGTTGGTCATATTAACTATCAGCGGAGGACATGATGCAAATGAATCGCTCATGGTGAATGCCGCGTGAAAATCGTATACATTAATGTAGTTGTTCTTCGTCATTGTGTCCCTGCAGCCACCGCCATCTATCGTAATAAGCCTCACCGTATAGAAGCCCGATGCAGCATATACGTGGTCGGGATTCGTAAGTGTCGATGTTCCGTTGTCTCCAAAATCCCATTGGTAAGTAAGTGTGGCATTACCTGTTGATGCATTGGTGAAATGCACATTCTGTCCTGCGCATACCAGTGTATCTACGCTACTGAAGGCTGCATGCGGTTTATTAACTGTTATATAGTTAGTGCGCTTGAATGAATCGGTACAGCCCTGCGAATCGGTCACCAGCTCGGTCACGCTGTAAACACCGGCATTATAATAAGTATGAGTGGGGTTGGGGTTATTACCTGCCAGCGTGGTATTATCGCCAAAGCGCCAGAACCTGGCCGTAATAGGCAGCACTGATGAACTTTGATCTGTAAATGTAGTAACAAGCGCCGCACAACCGGTCGTAGGCACTGCCATAAAATCTACTATCGCACCACTTACCGTAATGTAGTTCGGGCGGATAAGTGAGTCTTTACAGCCGCGGCTATCTGTCGCTACCAATTTTACGGTGTATGTGCCGGGACCCAGGTAGGTATGATTAACCGTCGCTGCTGCGGATGTTGAAGTTGTATTATCACCAAAATCCCATTTATAGCTGGTGCCACCCAGGGTGGAATTGGTAAATGTGGTACTGCCGCCCGCGCAAATGGTCGTGGGGTTAGCTGTGAAGTTCGGCGTTAGTGCAAAGACATTTATCACGTAGGTCTGGTAGTCAGTACATCCGGTTGCCGTATTTGTTACCGTAAGTGTTACATTATAAGTACCATAAGTTGCATAGGTGTGCGTAGGGCTCACGGCATTTGATAATGGTGATGCATCGCCAAAATCCCATGAGTTCACATCATTACCTACAGAGGTATTGGTAAAGGTGACGGTTAGCCTGTTGGCACAGCTGTATGCAAAAGTGAAATCGGCTTTCGGCAGGTTCACCGTTATGTACATGTACTTCATAGTATCTGTACATCCACCGTTATATGCTATCAGTGTTACAGTATATTGACCGGGGTCGCCATATACGTGTGTCGGGTTGGTAGCAGTACTTTGTCCGCCATCGCCAAACAACCAGAGGTAACTTGTTGCATTCGTCGAGTTATTCGTGAATGTTACGGTCTGGTTAGGACATATTACGATCGGTGCAGGTGTAAAGTTGGCCGTTGGGTGCGGGCTTGCAGTAACAGTTGTAGTTGCCGCACCTGTGCAGCCCGTGGTAGTTACAAAAGTATAAGTGATGGTGTATGTTCCTGCAGTTGTATAAGTATGAGTGGGGTTAGCAGTTGTCGTATTTAGCGGGCTGCCATCGCCGTAGTCCCAGGAGAAGGTAGCAACAACATTCGGCGCATTTAGTGTCGAGGTAAATGCAACGGTGAGGGGCGTACAGCCTGTGCTGGGTGTCCTTGTAAGCGTGGCAGTGGCCTGCACTATTTTTACGTAGTTATTCCTGGTCAGGCTATCCTTACAGCCGTTTGCACTGGTAGCTACCAGCTTTACGGTAAAGGTACCGTAAGATGTGTAGGTGTGTACGTGCGTAGCATTTGCATTATTACTGGTACTTGCATCCCCATAGCTCCAGGTATAGCTCGATGCCCCCGTAGTAGTATTGGTAAAGGTTACATCCAATGGGGGCATACATGCTGTAAGCGGTGTGCCGGTAAAATTCACCACCGGTTTGGGGTTCACCGTAATGGTCTGGAAGCTCGTGTCAGCGCAGCTGCCATTGTGCGCTATCAGCCTTACGGTATAAGTACCGGCATTGGTATAGCTGTGTGTAGGGTTGGTGGCCGTTGATGTACCGGCATCTCCAAAATTCCAGTTATACGTTGTGGCCCCTGTCGAGGTATTTGTAAAAGTCACGGTTTCGCCGGGGCAAACAGACATAGGGTTTGCCGTAAATGCTGAATGTATGTCTGCAATAGTTACATATGCTGTTCGCACCAGTGTATCGGTGCAGCCTGCGGCATTCGTTGCCACAAGTGTTACCGTATATGTTCCCGGCGAGCTGTAAGTATGGTTGGGGCTGGTTGCGTTCGATGTCGTGTTATCGCCAAAATTCCAAAGGTAGCTAACTGCGTTCGTCGAGCTATTGGTAAAGGAAATAGTTGCCGGCGCACTGCATGCAAATGGATTGGGGCTTGTAAAATCCGCAACCGGTGGCTCAACCAGTGTTATATAACCAAATTTGGTCAGCGACTTTTGGCAGCCCGATGCATTTGTTACCACCAAGGTTACATTGTAGCTGCCTACAAGATTGTAGGTATGGCTTGGGCTTTGTGCTGTAGAGGTATTACCATCACCAAAATCCCAGTAGTAGCTTACGTTACCGGGTATGTTGGGGTTGGATAGATCTGTGAACTGAACTGTTTTAGGAGGACAGGAGATGCCCGAATCGATGCCTTTGAAATTTACAGTAGGGTTAGGTAGTACGTTTATGTAGTTAACTACAGTTTTGGTGTTCGAGCCATCTGCATTTGTCACCGTAAGCGTTATAGTATACGTACCGGGATTAATGTAAGTGGTTGAGGGGTTCTGGATGGTGGAGGTAGTGTTGTTACCCAGGTCCCATGTCCAGCTTGTCGGGTTGCCCGTACTAATGTCGTTGAACTGTACCACTATCGGCGCACAGCCCGATACGGGTGTCGCAGTAAAGTTGGCTGTGGGGACAGCAGCCATCGCCTTTGGCGAAAGGCAACTGGCAATAGCAATAAATAAAAGGTAGTAATAGATCTTCTTCATACGCAATATTTTAACAGCAATAGGCTGCTCGAATTATTTTTTAATCCCGGCTTACCACTGTTTGGCGACTGCAAAACTGTGAAAAGCCATTCCGAAACAAAACTTTTTTAATGTGATTAACGAGTTGTTTACAAATTATAAACAAGCCGTTCACAAATACATTAATAGCATTAATGGATCAAAAGGTTCATTCCTGGTTAAGGTAGGTGACAAGTAAAACAGGGGGTCATACAAACTCCCATCCCTTGTTTATAAAAAAATATATTGCGTGAATTGATGCAAAGCTATAAAATATTGCCCCCACGCATGTTAAACTATTGTAAAAATTAAATATTGATTTTTTACAACATTATAACCGCAGGAACGATACAAAAGCAAATGCTTCCCCTAATTTACTATCAATTTAATTAACATGCAAATATCTATGCCGTAAACTGACCACTATCAGCAGTTTTAAAATTAGATAATTTATGGTATGTTGATTGGCCAAGTATAAATGCGGCATGGAATTCCCGCATGTATCCCATCATAAGAAATACAAATTATTAATATGCTCCCAATTTACCTTTATACATCTGCACAGCGTTTTCCAGCCCATAGTATAAAGCATCACTTATCAGGGCATGCCCTATAGAAACTTCGAGCAGGCCGGGGATGTTATGGGCAAAATATTTCAGGTTGTGCAGGTCCAGGTCATGGCCGGCATTGATGCCCAGGCCCTTTTCATTTGCCACCTGTGCAGCTTTTATGTAATCAGCTATTGCCGCTTCTTTATTGATATGAAAATTTGTGGCGTAGGCTTCCGTATATAGTTCTATCCTGTCAGTACCGGTATCTGACGCACCCGCAACCATTTCAGCTACAGGATCTACGAAGATTGATACACGTATCCCGGCCTTTTTAAACACCGCTATTATCTCCCGCAGGTAGTCACGTTTCTTTATAGTATCCCATCCGTGGTTCGATGTCAGTTGTCCGGGTTCATCAGGCACCAAGGTTACTTGCGTAGGCATTGTCTCCAGCACCAGTGCCACAAACTTATCCTCCAGTGGATTACCCTCTATGTTGAACTCGGTAGTAATTATGGGCCTTATCTCCCTTACATCGCTGTAGCGTATATGCCTTTCATCAGGCCGGGGATGTACGGTAATACCATCAGCCCCAAAAATTTGACAATCTATGGCTGCCTTCAGTACACTGGGGTTCTCGCCACCGCGGCTGTTGCGCAGGGTAGCTATTTTATTGATGTTTACTGAAAGCTTTGTTGCCATTGTTTCGATTTTTTGCAAATGTACAGAAGCTCTTGTTGTAATATTCCTAATCTTAAAGATCCTTATCTTAATTTGCAGTGCAGGCATGCTACACTTCAGCAACAAATATATTCAATCGCTTATTGCCCTGATAGCCATTGCTGTGTTTTTACAGGGCTGTACATCACCGGACAAAACAGAGAGCGATAAGCGCATCTTCCGCCTAAACATAGCCAGTGGAACGGTGGAATCGATAGACCCTGCATTTGCTAAGAACCTCTACAATATGTGGGCGGACCATATGGTGTATAATACTTTGGTGGAGACCGATGAGCATTTGCACCTTGTGCCCTCACTGGCTACACATTGGGATGTAAGTGCCGATGGATTGATCTATCTCTTTTACATCCGCAACGATGTCTTTTTTCAGGATGCGCCTGAGTTCACAAATGGCAAAGGCCGCAGGATGACCGCAACGGACGTAGTGTACAGCTTCAACCGCATCATAGATCCCGCTACCGCTTCCAGCGGCTCATGGATATTTAATGACCGCGTTGCCGAAAAAGAGCCCTTCACGGTAATTAATGATACTACCATACAAATAAAACTCCGCGCACCTTTCCGGCCGCTTACCGAGATACTCACTATGCCTTATTGCAGCATAGTACCAAAAGAAGTTGCCGAGCATTGGGGCAAAGATTTCGCGCGGCATCCCTGCGGCACCGGGCCTTTCCAATTACATTATTGGGACGAAAGCAATACAATGGTGCTGCACAAAAACCCCCACTATTGGGAGAAGGATAGCACAGGCATCCAACTACCCTACACCGAGGCAGTTCAGATCTCCTTCACCGATAGCAAGGCTACCGAGTTCTTTCTCTTCCTGCAAGGCAAGCTCGATTTTGTGAATGGCATAGACGGTTCTTTCAAAGACCTGGTGCTCAATAAAGATGGCAGCGTGAAAAAAGAATACGCCACAAAACTGCAATTGCAGAAAGGCACTTACCTCAACACAGAGTACATAGGCTTCCTGTTGGATACCAACAATGCAATAATGGCCGGTATGCCCACACGCAATATGCTTGTGCGCCAGGCCATCAACTACGCCATCGACAAAAAGAAGATCGTCATGTACTTCCGCAATGGAATTGGGCAGGCGGCATCTTCGGGCTTTATACCGGCAGGTATGCCCGGCTACGACAGTACACACAGCTTTGGTTATTCTTACGATCCTAAAAGATCCCTGGAGCTATTGGAAAAAGCAGGCTATCCCAATGGCAAAGGCCTCGGCACTTTCACCATCCTCTGCCCCGACAACTGGAGCGATGCAGTGAACTTTATAGTGACTGAGTTACAAGACGTAGGCATAAAAGCCAAAGTGGAAATAATACAGCGCAACATAGAGCTGCAGCAAATGAGCCGCTCGCAGGCAGTAGCCTTCCGCTCGCAATGGATAGCCGACTACCCCGATGCAGAGACCTTCCTTTCCTTCTTCAATGGCCGCTTCCCCGCACCACCCAACTATACCCGCTATAACAATGCCACATACAACAAATGGTACGATGAAAGCATGAACGCCCCTGACACACTGCGCTGGCAATTGTACCGCCGCATGGATAGTCTTGTCACCTCACAGGCGCCGCTCATACCACTATTTTACGATGAAATGCTGCACTTCCTACAGCCCAATATCAGCGGCTTCCGCAGCAATCCGATGAACTTAATAGATCTGAAAAGGGTACGCAAGAACTAAATGCTACACTCCTAAAACAAGTACGACCCCGATGGGATCGCACATAATTTATATAAATAGATCGTTTACTTTTTACTCTTCTTATACTTCGCTATCAACTCAGCAACCGCACTGCGACGCAGGAATTCCGGGTTCAGTTCTGTGAACAATTTCACCCTTGTTGGCCCCATGCGCAATGCCTTTTCCAGTTGCAGCAAGCCCTCTTTCGCTTTCCCGGACTCGAACTGTATCGCAGCCTGGTAATAACGGAAGTCAGCCTTATCACCGCAATGCTCGCGGGCTACTTCCAGTTGAGTTAGTGCCTCGTCGTAATAACCTGTAAGGTACAAACCCTTAATAAGCGCTATCCATGTGGTCTTGCTGCCGGGCTTCAGTCGTACTGCATTCAGGTAGCACACCAATGCTTCGCTTTTTACATCCAGTTCCATCAGGCAGTTGCCTATAGCCATGCAATATGCCGCATTGTCCTTGTTCAGGTGCAACGCAACCGAATAAGACTTCATCGCCTTTTCCCACTGGCGCTCACGCGCATAGGTTTCGCCTATCTTATAAAATATACCGTCATCCTGCGGACTCAGCTGCGATGCCTGCCTGTAGAAATCGCGGGCCTTAGGGTAATCCTTTTGTTTTTCCCAGCAGTAGCCCATCGCCTCGAAGATCACATCTTCCGGCCTGGCTATCTCCAGGTGCTTTTCCAATACTTCTATTGCCCTGCCGTACCATTTCATGCGCATATAGGCATCAGCCATATTGCGGTAAGCAAATTCAAACTTCTCATCTATCGCCACGCAATACTCGTAGGAATCAATTGCTTTTTCATACAGCTTCAGTCCCTGGTATGCAGCGCCGAGGTTGAACCAGGCCAGTGCATTATAAGGGTCATCTTCCGTAAGCTGTGTATGCAGTGTAGCGCTTTCTTCCAGCCTTTCGGTGAACTCGGCCCAGAAGCATATCTTCTGCAAGGCCTCTTCATTGCGGCGGTCTATCTTTATAACACGCTTCAGCGTATCGAAGACAGCATCAAACTCCTCGCATTCATCATACACATCCGACAGCTCCAGCAGGATCTCTATTTTCTCCTTCTTTTCAAACTCCGCCGATTTCTGCTCCAGGAACAATGCAGCCTGGTCGTACTTGAACTGGCCCAATAATATATCGGAGCGCAGCAGCACGGCATCAAGGTTATTGCTATCGTATTGTTCCATTTCGTCCAGTGCCTTGAGGGCCTGTCCAAATTTCTGGGCCTGGGTAAGTATCTCGGCCTTCAGCAGCAGCACGTTGCCTGAAAAGGGGTAATAAGTGCGGGCTATTTCGCAAGCCAGTAGCGCCTGCTCTTCGTTGCTATTTTGAAAATAGTACTCTATCACACGCTCAAACTCTTCTTCTTCCAGGATGCTTACCGACTCGCCTCTCTTCACCAGTTCATACTTCTCTAACAGGTCTTCCAGCGAGCTTCTTTCCTCATCCTGATAATCATCATCAAACATAAGCAAGCTATTTGTACACTAAGTTAGTACAAAAATCCAGCCAGTCCAGTAGCCTGACGTTAAGACAGTACTAAAATCCACATGTTATTAACACTAAAAAAGATGGGCCATTTTGCACGAAAGCAAAGCGGCCCCTATAAATAAACAAAAACTGTATTGTGAATATAACCTCGCGTGGTTAGTAACGTGTATTGGTCTATGTATTGCGCACTAAAATCTTGACTACTACAGATAGGTATTTGCTTATAAAAGTATAAAAAAAATCTGAAAATCCAGCTATAATTTTATTGTTGCCCTCCGCCCACCTTATTGCTGGGCTTGCTTTCGTTCCATAAACGGTCCAACGCAGTCACTACATATGTATATGTTTTGCCATTGCTCTCAGTGTCCGTATACTCTGTTTTTTGTTGTATACTCATTATCCGGTCGCTACGGTTAATGTTTACATCCTCGCTGCTTGAGAACCTGTACACTACATATCTGAGTTTTTCATTGCTGTTGTTGGTCCACTCCAGTTTACTGCCCCTGCCGCCCGATCTTAAAGTAACCACAGGCGCTGCAGGTGCTTCCTTATCGAGCCAGGGCATAGTGGGTGGCAATGCCGGGTAACGGTTGGTACGCTCGGTCAGGCTATCCTTCAAGGCCCCGCCTATCTTATCAAAGCTGGAAGCGCTATAGAACACATATCCCTGCCCTTTATCGGCGCGTATGTCCCTTATCTGCCAAAGTATCTCGTGCGCACTGGCCCATATTCCCCTGCCGCCCTGCATGCGATATACGCCCAGTCCGTCATATACATGCCTGCCATAGCTATGCTCCTGCCACCATGGCAGCAGCACGTCAAATGGTGCAGCTCTGTGCCCGTGCTCCCAATACAGTTGCGGCAATAAATAGTCTATCCAGCCCTTGCGCATCCATAGCAGCACATCGGCATACAGGTCGTCGTAGCAGGTTTGCCCGCCATGAGTGGCGCTGCCTTCGGGGTCTTTACTGGCATTGCGCCATACGCCAAAGGGGCTTATGCCCAGCTTCATGTACGGCTTTATGTCTTTTATCTCGCTGTTCAGGTTTTCTATAAAAGTGTTCACATTATCCCTGCGCCAGTCTTCCTTGTTCATGCCCTTGCCATAACTGGCATAGCAGCGGCCATCGCCAAACTCCTGCCCCGCTATGCGGTAGGGGTAAAAGTAATCGTCTATATGCACTGCGTCTATATCATATCGCTTCACTACATCGCAAATGATCTTAGTAACATACTCCCGCACTTTAGGCTCACCGGGATTCAGGTAGGTTTTGCCACCATAGCTCACCATCCACTCGGGGTGGCGGCGTGTTATATGGTCGGGGGGATTAGGGTTCTTCTTACTGTCCACCAGCCCGCGATAGGGGTTGAACCATGCGTGGAACTCCATATTACGCTTATGGGCCTCCTCCACCATAAACGTTAGCGGATCGTAATAAGGGCTTGGCGCTTCGCCCTGCCTGCCTGTAAGGTAATGGCTCCATGGCTCTATCTTCGAGTCGTAAAAGGCATCGCTTGCCGGGCGCACCTGTACTATCACCGCATTGCAGCCAATATCCTGCAGCTGGTTGAGCCTGTGTATAAATTCCGCCTTCTGCTGTTCCGCAGGTAAGCCCTGTTTACTCGGCCAGTCTATATTCGCCACAGTAGCTATCCATGCCGCGCGGAACTCCCGCTTCGGCGACTGTGCATTGGCAACAAAGCCCATCATCAACAAACAAACTATCAAACACTTCCTCATACTATAAAGCTAATTCAAATTCAAAATTTGAAAGCCAAAAATACGCCAATAAAAAAGGGAAATAGTAATTCGAACCCTGAACCATAATGGCGCCTTAGGTTGTGCGGAATGGATGAAGGAAGGGAACCATAGCTTACTATAATTAGATCCTTAGCATCCCCACTATCTCTTCCAAAAATCTTTGATCCACCTCATCAAAAGCCCCCGGCTCCACACTATCCACATCCAGCACTCCCACAACTTCAGCATCCCTTATCACCGGTACCACTATCTCCGATCTCGATGCACTGCTGCAAGCTATATGCCCGGGGAATTGCTCCACATCCGGCACTATCAAAGTCTTAGCCTGCTCCCATGCCGCACCGCACACTCCACGGCCCTTTTGTATCCTCGTGCATGCCACCGGCCCCTGGAAAGGTCCCAGCACCAGCTCACTATCTTTCACCAGATAAAACCCCACCCATAGCCAGTCGAACTGCTCCTTGAGTGCAGCCGCCACATTGCCCAGGTTGGCAACCATATCCCTCTCGTAGCTTATCAAAGCCTTCACCTGCGGCAGCAGGTTTTCATACTGTTCCTGCTTTGTACCCCATACAATATTTAGATCCTCCGCCATAGCGCAAAGTTAATTACTCTCTCCTTATCAACCTGTCAACCTATCAACACAAAGTAGCCCCATCGCTATCCCTACCCCATAATGGCGCCTCAGGTTTCGCAG
>APMI01000239.1_pt1 | contig 22899 bp, 17 predicted proteins | sample 667938 | NCBI WGS metagenome assembly APMI01 (sample SAMN01084076, study PRJNA167559) | wastewater metagenome | biome: Wastewater | place: Denmark: Ejby Moelle, Odense | collected 2011-11-28
GCAAATAAAATTGGCAGATCATTAATAATGTAAATAGAATCAGTTGATCAGCTAACTGTAAAATTTTCTCATCAGCTTTTTTATGGGTTCCAGTTTTTAGTTCTTTTTTGTAATCTTGAGCATTTCCTGATTGAGATTTTGGAAACTGTTCTCAATGCTTTCCTGATTTTTATCTGAGAGGTCTCCGATTTGACAGCGAGTCATTTTGATCTTGTACAATTCCCAGGAACTCACAAGTTTGTTCCACTCCTGCTTGAGCTTCTCGATTGTGAGAGCAGAGTTATCCTTAGAGTCGCTCATCATGTACTTTTCCTTGATGAATACATCAATATACCCAGCTAACATGTACTTTTCAGTGCTGGTCAGCTCCTGCTCCTCTGATTTGTTTATCAATCCTAGGATAAATGTTGAAACTTCAGATAAATTGGACCTCTTGTGAATCTATTTGAATTCATCTCTGTATTTATACCAGTTTCTATCGTCCTCAGTACTCTTGGTCGTTGGAATTTATTGAATTCTTTACCTTTCTGGCAACTCCTCTATCCCACTCTTCCAGTTTCTCATTGTTTCTATTTGCTTTTTCTGGTTCAGCTTTTGGAAATTTTTGGCTGGAGAGATTTTATTTCTCTGAGGTGGTGATTTTACTTTTACATCAGCTCGCAATACGCTTTTCATCATCAGAAAAAATTATTATAGTTATTAACAACATAAATTCCTGAAGCATAGTTTATTGCCATTTCTTTATTTCTAATGTTTATAACGATCTAAACTCTAAAAATAAGCTAGATTCATTCAAATCAAAATGTTTTTTTGGAAAACTTTGATAGAAAAATAGCATAAAAAAGGTTAATAAATAAATTTTAGTGATGAATACGAAACTATGATTCAAAGTTTATAACACAATCAGGTCAAGCAGCTTCATACAAATAGATGTATCCTTTTCCAAGCACTGGTTACTTTGGAATTTTAACGAGGTCATCATTGAAAAGTACCCAAGATCCCTCTTTCTTTACGTAGGCTACGTAGTGCCCATGTGTTGGAGTTTTACCTAAGTGAATGATAACAGCCTTCAGCTGATACTTATCGTGAGTAAACTCTCCGTTTTCATTCTTAACCTATAATTTTTTAGGTTTGAGTAGATCTTTGAATGCTGACACATCGCCTCCGCAGTTAAATAACCAGTCAATCGCTTCAAGTGGGTTAGATTTCTAAAATATTTTACAGAAGTACGTTTTTTAATAGAGCGATTTTAGCTTGAGTCTCATCAAATCCAAGTTCCATTACTTGTTGGAGTGCTTCCGGAGCAAAATTGATTTCTTCTTATTTATCCTATTCAACGGGAGCAGTGAGATCTTTATCAAAGTTTTCAAAGATCCAATTACAGGCGGCTTCTAAGTTGTCATTAGTGGCGATCAATGCTCTAATACAAGCATTTTGATGATGACCCATATCGATTAGCATAGCTAAATTCTCCTATGAGTATTTTTTCTTCTTGGCCTCACCAAGGATAGGTCCTGCAGTTTTGGCATTTTTTAATAGGAATTCACTCACGTTAAGCTATTAAGGCATTTTTATGATAGCATTAAGTTTTCTCTGCATGAAGTTCTTAATGATAAACCTGTTTGGAATCATCAGCAAGTACTTCGGGCATGTCTTAAAGTAGTGATGGGAAATAAATTCAGTGTTTTTGTTGCATTTGGGGCAATTTGCTTATACACTCCCGCCTGCTCTCTGTATTTCAAGACATTATGAAAAATTAACTGGGTAATCAGGATCTTCACACATTTTGGAAGCTTTTAGTTCCTGATTACTCTATTTTTATAAATTTTGATAAAATGCTTAAATATCTTTTTATTGAGGTGCAGGTACTGGAAATTTCCATTCGTTAATTTTCTGATTTATTTGTTTTACGCCGTGACATTGTGTACAAACTAGCTGATTTGTCTCAGTAAATTAGAAATGCCTGGAAATTACTTCTCCATACTTTGGTTATTATTTTTCAAGTCTGTCAAACAACCATTGTAAATATTAAAGGGCATCCTGTTGGTGACTGCTATTAAATTCGGCATTTGTATCGGCAATCAACATTTTAAAATCGAATGGCTTGATTGCATCTTGATATTACTAAGTATGTTATTTATCATTGATAATTTTAGTGCGTTGCTTCTTTTATGAGTACTTCCCTGAATTTAACCCCTAAAAAACTTTACTTACTTGGCAGTAGAAGCAATTAGAAGGAACTCGCTTACATATCTTTAAATGTTGTTCACCCTTTTTAGAATATTGATTGACAACTTCAGGTATGCTGTTTAATACTTGAATAACCGAGTTCATATAACAAGAATTGCCTATATTGTCGATGCCAGTATAACCAGGTCCATACATGGATTTGGATTATTATTTTGATCCCTCTGCGAGTCTACTTAATGAAAAGTTCAAATTTATATCCACATTTATTTAGTTAACAGTTTTTTCTGTTTTCTTCTGTCTTGCTACTTCAATACCGAGAACTTGCAAGTGTTCGGGTAGAGACTAATCTTGAACATCTTAATTGCAAGCGTAACAGTAAAGGGATGCGTTGCCGTCTGGAGTGATTGTGCCTAATTTGACGACTAGTGGATGACCAGATGTCTCGAAATGCTTAATACCATGACTGTTGCCTCCAGTTCCATCCCAGTTTGATCTTCCGCAACCAATGTTACCGCAAGTCAGACACAGCCAGAGGTTGGTGGATAACTCACAGCTGGTGCATTTCGATAGATCTTTGTTTTATGGGCATTGCATTAAAGTGAGGGTGTGCTCACATGGTCGAACCTCAACTTCCCATGCTACAGCTGCCTGCTTTTTGAAGGGTGACTCTGTGTTTGCCAAAGATTGAATTTGAGGCTAAAATTTGTTGTGTCCTTCAAAATTGTGCACTTTACAGTGAGAACAATAGACTGAGTAGCTGGTCTCATATTACGGACCTGCAAGAGCGCCACCTTACTTTCCAATAGCCAATTTTGTAATTTCATGCTTTTCCTCGACATTCTTCTATTTCATCACAATGTTGATGAATAAGGGATGGCTATGATCATCAGTGTGCTTGTCTCTATCAGCAGGACAGAAACCATTGAAGCATTTCATGCATACAAAAAGTCCGCCTTATTTAGTCTACTTTAGTTAAAGAGTACTGGCTCATGGAAGCATCTCACGCATTGGTCTTTGTATATCTTACGGCCCTGTAAAGAAGGTGTAAAGTTTTCAGCACCTGAGTGGGGACATTCTGCTTTCATTAAAAATTAATCAAATTGATATTATACAAATTCTTATACATCTCCAATTATAAAATAAATTTGAGGGATTCAATTTCACATCCTTATTTAATCCAGGTAATTAATTTTGTATTCAATAATATTGTTAATATTGTGCTCAAAAGGTAATTTTAAACTGAGTAAATTTTTTAATTTTCATCCAAATATTTTACTTAGTATTGTGTTTAGTATTATTTATATAAGATAAGAAAACAATGCAACAACAGTTGATCTAGCAAACAATTGAAATAAGTACGCAACTATCTATTCAGTCCCCGCAACCATGAACGAAGTGCTGCCAAAACTAACGCATGTTTTAGCCCAACCTAACATTAATTAAAAAGCACTAGACAGCATCGTAAAATCTATATTTTATGGGTTGTGGAATTTCGACAAAATGATAAATCAGCATAATTTATCCACTGCCATTGCTGAAATGCTAACAAAATTACCCAAAAAGAACGCTTTTATGTTCCTGCAAGCCATGCTTGTATTCTTGAAAGACAAGTGGAATCTTATCGATCATCATCGCATCAACAAGTTCATGCAACTCGTTCGATACTTAATTAGGCAAGCTCTAAAAATTAGTCAAAAGAAAACAGATTAAGTTCTACTCCAAACTATTTACAGCAATCTTACTTTTAGTAATAATTATCATAATATAGAGTCGGGAATTGCTGATCATATTACTGAAATATATTTCTAAAGTGCTTGCGAAGTGTTCTTACCCAAGCCATAATCAAATCAAACAGAAAGTGAACCTTTACCATGGACAAAATTATAAATTTTCTAGAGAATTCTACAATTATAGGATACTCTTGAATAATTCCACTCTTTCATAATTGAGAAGATATACTAGAAATATAAATCACATGTGTTATCTCATATGCTAGCTCATGCTATAAATCCAGAAATGGCTTTGTAGAAAATCGATGAATTCAACAAACACATATTATAGCTCGCTAAACAAGAATAAAAAGACAGCAATCGTAAGAGTTTATACACTTTAATTGGCTTCATGAAATCTGATCATGATTTATTCAGATCGTATCAAGCAGAGTATCATATTGTTTTATTTTAGAAAAATTGAGAAACTAAGAGAACAACGAGAAAAGAAGAATAAAAAAATAAGTAAAGGCAAGAAGAATTAGATAAAACAAGCGAAAAAGAATAATAAGTAAAAATCTAAAAGCAAAAGAAAAGGAAAGATCATTAGTAGATCCAGATTCGAGTTTGATGCCCGGGAGCAACTGCAAAAAGCTATGGAATGATTTATATAGTTTTATAAGTATACATAAAATTATCAAGCCGAGCCTATGAGTAATTCGCTGCTCCTTAAAGTCAAAAATGGCAATAAATCGGACAGAAGGACATCATATCGAGTTTATTCATCACGTGGAAACTCAAGTCAAAGAAGTTCAGTCGAAAACGAGGAATCATATAGGACTAGCTCGAGCAAGAGAAGCAGATCCTCGTCAATAAGTTAAAAAAAGAAGTCTATGTTCCCACAGAGTCTCCTAAACAGTGTTACCCTAATCAAACGAAGGAGATTGACTCCTGAGCTGAACTAAATACGAAAGAGTTATCACCGCGTGCTTGAATCTAATACAAGAGAGGATAGACTGAAATTAGTTGATGTACTAATGCAATGGCATCCTTTCTTCAGCAAAATTGATCCAAGTATTGCCCAAGCTATCGTACTGTTAAGCAAACCTACAATTTACTATAAGAATGAACTTATATTTTCATCACAGCCATCTGCGCCAAAGAATCCTTATGAAAAGTCCTTCTATAAGTCATCATAGCCTTAGCTACTGGCGAGACCACTTCAACAAATTGGATTTCTACTATTTGGTAAAATGTAACTACGAAACGATAAAGTATTCTATTCACATCGACTCTCTAATGAAGGGACCTTGTTTTAGAATGGTTTCATTGCTAAAAGCGACAGAGTATAATATTATGCCGAAGTGGTCGACACATGCTTTGTTTTATGGCTGTCTAGACAATCTTACTATGTTATCCGCAAGGAATGTTTTCTGTCACTTGATCTAAAATATATGTTCGGAGAGTTTGAAAATTTACTTAAGCTTAATACTGTTACTAAAAAACTACCCACTGTACAGGAAATCAAGAAAATAGTCATAGAACCTTAATGATATTGTTATAATTTTATTGTAGAACATCAAACATCAAACATGAAATATCAAAATATTCAGACTCCAAGCAGTCTTGTAATTTCTTCTAATACTATTTCGAAAGCTAAACTTTTCTGAATTTGTTATTCGTTACCGAGTCCCTTGCTAAATAGAATAGCTTTCATCTTTTTATTTATGGACTCATCTTTGCTCTTCAGCAACTGCAGCATATGAACCAGCTCATTGAAAGTAATTGTAGCCTTCTGATATCCGATTACTTCAAAGCAATGCTCGAGTTTTGATTCCATCGAGTCATTACTGTAAATTATAGCCTCCACAATAGGCAGTAGTGGATCGATTGACTGCTCATTAGGATATAGCTATTTGCACTATTTCAACTGTATTTCAAGCAAAGAACTGATTTTCTTAATGCTTAGTGAAGTCTCCTTATTGTGAAACTCTCCACGATGATAATTCTGCAGCAAGTCCACTGTTGAAATTGTCACTTTTGATAGGAACTGTTGCTTTCTAGCTTTGAATTCTAATGAACTTTTCAGTGGTATTATCGAGCATAATTTATCCTTGCTTGAACCTGTAGATTTTGATACTGGAGTTGTATTTTTAACTCCTTTTTTAAACTACTCAAATTTTTAATAAGAGATGGCGCCGGCTTTGAGATATTCTACAAGCAGCGCAGGATCATCTTAAGTGATGTCATTTTGCTATAGGTTGTTCATGAGTATGCCTTTATTCCGATCAAGGGTTCCATTATTCTTATATTTTGCTAGTGGAATAATATCGCCTTTACCCAGTTTCCTAAATTCCTCAATTCCAACCTGCTTGCCATCGACTGCCAGCATTGTAATCATTTCTCTAACTTCCTCTATAGTGTAGTCCTACTTTATGTAGTCAAGCACAAAGATAAGATCGTCTTCAGTGATCACATTATCATTGTTTATGTCGATAATGTTAAATGCTTTCAATATCTATTCTTATGAAAATGTGTCTTTGTTCAAATAGTACCCTGATGTTTTTTAGTTGTAGTCCGAAGGATAAGGCATAGTCGGAATATTTTACTGCTGCTCATGGTATAACTGGGGAAGTAGTCCTAGCTTTTAATTACCAAAACGTTTCTCCATAAGTGGCTCAGTAGTCTATTTGTACTACGGCCCATTAATTTTTATTTGATAATCAGGTAATTTCTCAAAGTTCTTATGATGGGCTATGGAGTACCCTCCAAACTCTGACTCCTCATTGGCATAACTAATTTACGAAATAGATGTGGGAAACATGCCTTATATTTTGAGATTGTCCATGGAATTCCTATATTCCAAGTTTCCTATAATTATAATAATAAGATAGACGGCTTAAGTAATATCATTAACAATAACACAACACACATGTCTCCATATTATCCACTAGCATACTATTCACTGTTACTACTGATCATAACTGCAAATTGTTCTACTACTTAGAGTGTATCACTTGTTTTAAGTAAGGGCGAGTTAAATGCGTAGTAGGTAGATTTAATAATCTAATGTAGAATTGGGGACACTTATGTAAATTATCACTCACTGGTACTATAAAAATTCGATAGTCATGTATAGTTAGTGCTGGTCTCTGTTAGAATACACAGCTGATGTATATGACAATCCAAAATAAGACTACTAATCTAAACAAAGGACTATAGATCAAAATTTAATAATCATACCCAAAATAGCTAAACAAAGCAACAGTGTACATAGATACCAAAATTTGTTTTCTCCGCAATTAATAATCTACTACATCAATATTTTCATCATCATTGTACAGTGCATCTACTGGACTATAAATTCATTTAAATACATATCCAGCGCTATTGGCTGATGATTCAACTTCACTTTAGGATAAATTATCGCAGTGGTTTGCCTTCAGTCTCTTTGTTGTCTGCTGTCTCGTGCTGTTAGCTTAAGTTATTGCCATTATTGTCTTCATTGTGCGCAGGAATAGAAGAAAAACATAAACTTCAATATTAGAGAAAAGTTCAAAACTGCACTCTAGTATTCATTGAGTATATAGACAAGCAACAATCATATAATGATAGTATGTATGTATAGTAGTACTAACTAATAACATTAATATCAATAGCCATACAGCAAGTCATTAACGTATGCGGGGTGCTCCTGCTGCATAGTTTCCAATCGCACACAACTGGGCCTCAGTTTACGCTTGGCTGCAACCGAAAGCCCAGACTGACTCCTGGAATTCCACTGTTCTATCTCGCACTGTTTCCTAATTTTGAGGAAATATTCTGCATCCACTGCCTGCTCCACCTGGTTCGTGTACTTGCCATTCTTGTTCTCAGTCAGGTACTATTACCGGACGAAGTATGGGGTCTGCAGGGTTGAAGTTTTGAGTGGGATCTTGTAGCTGCTTGTAGGTGTCGATGAATATAAAGGCTGGTCTTTAGGAATGAATAGAGGCACCACATAAACCACGAACACAATCAGAAGAAGGAAGATGATGTTGGAGTTACTGCCGTTCTGGTTGTTCTGCTGTCTCTGTCCGCCGCCCATGTTGAACGTGAACCTAAATTATCAAGTGAGTACTGTTGAAAGTGGTTGGTCTGATACCTGTTATGCATGCCTCCACCGAAGAAAGCTCGAAATATTTATTCGAATTAGTCTTATTGACTGTACCCTTGTCTATAGTGCCTTTGCGGTCTATACTGAGGTTGCCTGTCTTCTTATGGACCGAATCTGTCGTATGATGCTTTTTTCTCAGGATCAATCAGATTAGCATATGCATTGCTCACTTTATTGAATACCTATTTAGATCCTGCATATGATATCGATGATACCTTTGGAATTATTTTTGTCTGGATGGAATCTCAATGCCAATCTTTTATAAGCCTTTTTGATATCTGCATCACTGCTATCTTTTGTTATGCCCAATATTTGATAATAGTCCTTCTTTCGTAATATTTAACGAATGTCTTCATCCATCTATTGCTGTTTCTTGTCGTCTGCTGCCATGTTTTAAATCTAATAATTAATAATTGCATACAATTAAGCATAATAACTCGTGTGATCATAAAAATGGCTAATAACATAAACTATATATATATTTTTATTTGTTGATTTATTTGATAATGTGGATCGGAAATAAGAATTAATGAAAAATTTATGTTTGAGAATATTCTCAGGCTTCAAAACTGAACTTAGAGTTAACCCATGTTTGGTAATCTTTACGCAGTTTCGGGTATACTTTGTCATATGCATACTTTTTTATGCACACTCTTCCATCTTTATGAGTGCCTTTCATAAAAATGTGATTTTATTTAAGATAGCCTCTGACTGCCCAAGGTCCTACAATTATTTCCGGGAACTAAAATTCAATATCATTATCTTCAGGGTGCATTTTTCTGTTTTTGTCAGTACGTTGGATATCTTCAAAGTATGCTTTGGCAAATACGTTCTGATCTGATAGAATTTTATCAAGTGAGGATTTATTACGCTTCGGTTATCGTAATGGCTTCAGCTGAGGTAAATTCTAAGCGCTTAACGGCAATTTTGCATTTGTAAGAAATGAACTGTGACTTTGCACCGAGTGTTTTTTACTGGTCCTACTAGAGCCAATGTTTATTATTCGCTTCAGCTTAATGTCTAGTTATTTTTCAGAAACATGCGAAACCTTGTTCTGAACTTTGTGAATACCTGGCATTCTTATCTCTGACTCCAGTTCGAAGTCTTCTTCGATGTTAGATAAATTTTTAGCTCTCCATTTGTTCCTCCAGTGTGCCAAAGGTTACTTGGTTTGAGCTTATTTTTTATTCATATTGATTTCTGCGATATAATATAAGTGCAATTTTAAGATGTAAGAAGACAACATCAATATAAATATACATTCAAGGTAAAAGAGCCTATTTTACTTATTTATGAAGTTATAAAAAATACTCAAAAGTTGCCATAATTGTATACGTATTCTTTTATTATATATTATTCAACATGAATCTAAACCTGTAGGAACTGTGCCAGCTGTGGCGGTACCAGAACACCGAGTGCAGAGTCACTGAGATGCTCAAGGACTCTATTCAAGGATACGATAACAACAATACTTTCAGCGTCAATAAGGCTCAAAAATAAAGGGAATAGTGGATTGCCGATCTCAAGTTTAATCGAAAGAAGTCACTTGATATGCTTGATGCTCTGAAAGAGTAGTATTTGCACGATCTGCTTCATCCTTAAGAAATTTATCTCAAGGAGCGAAAGCCTGAGTATTAAGTAGTTAAAGAGCCATATGGCAAGAATCATCCTCTGCTCAAGTATTACGAAGACGCGGCAAAATATAACCTGCAAAAGAATATTGTAGATTTCCAACTGTACACCTAAGAGAAAGCCAACAAACAAAAAGAAGTTAGAAAGCATATCGATTATGTTAAAACTTTTCATGATAAGTTTGGAGACATTTTGGAGAAAAAGTCGCCTGAATTTTGGAAACTTCTGCTTTTTGATTTACTTAAAAAAATAGTTGAGTTTAAGTAATTCCCTGACTAAGAACTGTCTCATCAACTAAACACTCTTGTTCAAAACGACTCAGCTATTAAGTATTTAGTTACTTTCCGCAAGGAGTTATGCGAATTTTTGGAATAGAGCAAATTTTTATAAGGATAAGTTAATATCAAATTTGATGAATCTGGTAAGAAGGAGAAAAGAAGAAACTAAAAATAAAAGGGTAATAAATGGTTTCAAGCTGAAGAAACAAGTACTCAATCAATGGATTTCCTTAAATTAAAAGACAGTTAACTAATACAAAAAGTACCTAACTTAAAGCGTTTTGATCACGCAGAGTATATTCAATTCAGAATGGAACCACTACCAAAAGTTCGATCGATCCAAGTATAAAGAATCCGTGTGGTCGATTATTTCAGTCCAAAATATGCGAAATGCTTTGAGTCAGAATTTTTGAACACTGTCCAAAGCTGTGTATTTGATCATGCATACAATTCGAACGAAAATATGTTGGTGTGTGCTCCAACTGGAGCAGGTAAGACCAATATCGCAACATTAACAATTCTTCAGGCGATCAAAGAAGTTAAGAATGAAGAAGATGTCAAAATAGTGTATATTTCTCCCATGAAGGCTTTGGCCAATGAGCTTGTCTAAAAGTTCTCAGCTAAATTACCGCATTTAAAGACAAGAGAGTCAACAGGTGATATTCAACTTTCACAACGAGAGTTAGCAACAACAAATATTTTAGTAACCACTCCCGAGAAGTGGGACGTGACAACAAGAAAGAGCACAGGCATTCTTGAAAATGTAAACTTGGTTATTCTGGATTAAGTCCATCTGCTAAACGACGAGAGAGGGTGGGTTATTGAAAGCATTGTCGCTAGAATGTTTAGGACAATTTAAAGAACTCAGAAGCATATTCGAGTGGTGGCATTAAGTGCTACTCTTCCCAATTACTTTGATGTCGCAGATTTTTTGAAAGTTGACCGGGAAAAAGGATTATTCTAATTTGATAACAATTACAGACCTGTACCTTTAACAATAAATTTTGTGGGCATTAAAAATCCAAAAGATGCCTCTAATAATATTTCACGCAAACGAAAGGCTATAGATATTTATAACTAAAAGTGTTATGATATGACTCTGAACTACTTAAAAAATGATAAACAAGTGTTGATATTTGTACATTCGCGTAAGGAAACTGTAAAGTATTGCGAATATATTCTTGAGAGAGCTAAAGTACTTAAAGATGAATATTTGCTTAAGGCACCAGGTAACGTTCTCAAAAACTACCCTAACGTTAGAGACAAAAATTTGAGAAAAGTCGCACAAGGCAGTGTTGGCTTCCATCATGCAGGCATGGTACGAACTGATAGAAATGCAGTCGAAAAAATGTTCCAGAAAGGAGAAGTGCGAGTGCTGTTAGCAACTGCTACATTGGCTTGGGGTGTGAACTTACCAGCCTATGCAGTCATTATCAAAGGAACTGATATTTATGATCCGACACAAATGGAAAGCAGAGACTTAAGTATATTGGATGTACAGCAAATGTTCGGTAGAGCAGGCAGGCCACAATATGATACAATCGGTGAGGCTACACTAATGTCCGACCACGCTAAAGTTAATCACTACATGGGAGCGCTAACAAACAGCACAGCCATTTAATCCAGATTTTTGAAATGCTTAAAATAATCCTTAAATGCATAAATAACCTCAGGCACAGTCACCAACGAAGATGAGGCTTTTGACTGGCTCAAGTACACTTTTCTGGCTGTAAGACTTAAAAAATGTCCATAAGTTTATGGTTGTCAACGTGGAGCTAATTAAGCTCAAAAATAATATCATTATGATTTATTCATTCGCGAACAAGTGCATGAAGTCCTTAAAAAACTTGATTAAATGAGACTGATAAGATTGGATCATAAATCTATGAGCGTGGCTTCAACTTAGTTAGGGAGAATTACATCACATTACTATATTAAGTGCGAAACTATGGAACATTTCTGCAATGCTTTGCACATTTACTCCGCTGACAATCCCAATATGAAGAGGAGATTTGAGTACAAAACTGACCTGCAAATACTTAACATATTATCGCAATGCAAATAATTTGAAAGCATTAAACCCAGGCCTGAAGAGTATGATGAGCTCAAATAACTCATGAAATATTGGTTCTTGGATGATGAACCAGACTTCATAATGAAAAGAGATAAGACATCAGTCAACATTTAATAGGGTGCATTTATTGAAACTCCACAAAAAGTGATCTTGTTACTGCAAGGATATTTGCGTGACATTACTTATGAAAATTTCTCGTTGATCAATGATACGCAATATGTTGTTCAAAACTCAATCCGTTTACTTAGGTGTATGTTAGATCTCTGCAGCAAAAAGAATCAGGCTGAAAATGTGCGTATCATTTTAGATTGGTGCAAATATATCTAAAATAGAATATACAAAGACGACTCTCCTTTGAAGCAGTTCACTAAATTCTCATATACAGGTTACAATGCGATGAGAACCAAAAGACAGATGGAAGGTTTTCTAAACCAAAATACATATGAATAATTTGCGAAACTTGACATATCGGTTGGTAAATACTTAGAAGCTGAAAATGACACAGATAGAATGGCCCTACTCCATTATAGAAAAATGCAACCTCGAGTTACTGAGATTAAAAAATTCTGTGACTACATGCCCTTCCTTGAAGTCTCATACACAGTAAAACCAATCGCTCAAACAATCCTAAAAATTGATGTATTACTAACTCCCAAATTTACATACAATCCAAAGTGGCATAACAAATCTGAGATATTCTGGATATTATTTGATGACCAGCAAGAACTGCTTCATGGTGAAACTATTTCCATTGAACAGTAATTCATCGAAGCACGTAAACCAGTTAAAGCAAGCTTTTACATTCGCTACAAAGGAGCATCTGAAAGAGCTTATAGACTAACTGTTACGTCCGATAGATGGTTTACTGATGAAAATGAAGATGTGTCTATTAATCTTTAGTCGTTAGGTATCGATATGGAGGCAACACCCTTTACATAATTACTCAATCTTGAACCATTACCAACAACTGCATTGAAAAACCCGATATTCTAATCCCTATATTCTCGATTTAAGTTTTTCAATCCTATCCAAACTCAGCTATTCTTCAGTCTGTATCAAGACAATAAAAACATATTGATTGGAGCGCCTACAGGTTCTGGTAAGACTATCATGAGTGAGTTGGCCATTCTAAATCTTATTAAGACTTCACCTGAAAAGAAGTGTGTCTACATTGCTCCACTTAAATCTTTAGTCAAATAAAGACTTAAAGATTGGGTTCCACGTTTTAAGACTATCAAGAAATCAGTAGTTTAATTGAGTGGTGATTTCACACCTGATATTGAAACTCTTAAGAAGGCAGATATTATCGTAACAACGCCTGAGAAGTGGGACGGTATCACTCGAAACAAATAAAGATAATATACTCAAAAAGTTGGGCTTGTTATATTTGATGAAATCCACTTACTTGGTCAAGATAGAGGTGCTGTTATTTAAGTCATAGTTTCGCGTATGAACAAGTAAAGCAAAGTGAGAATGATCGGATTATCGACTGCAATGGCCAATGGAACCGATGTTGCTGAATGGTTCGGAGCTCAACAATATGGATTCTTTAACTTTAGACCTACCGTAAGACCAGTACCAATTTAAATTCATTTTGAAGGCTTCAGTGAAAAGCACTATTGTCCAAGAATGGCTACAATGAACAAGCCAGCTTACAATCACATTAAAAAATTTAGTGATGGAAAACCAGTTATTATATTCGTATCATCGCGTCGTCAGACTCGACTAACAGCAAACGATCTAATAGCATTTAGTCAGATGGAGTATAAATAAACTTGTCCATATGTAAAATGCAAACCATAACTAATTCAAAAAGCAATATAAAATGTGCATGATGATTACCTAAAGCAAACTCTCAGTTTTGGTATTGTGATGCATCATGCTGGACTCGATAACCATGATAGAGAGCTGTGTTAATAACTATTTGTAAGCAATAAAGTGCAAGTTATGATCGCTACTTCGACTTTGGCCTGGGGTGTCAATTTCCCAGCAAGGCTAGTCATCATCAAAGGAACTGAGTATTTTGATCCTAAATCACATAAGTATGTTGACTTCCAAGCCACAGATTTACTTCAAATGATCGGAAGAGCAGGTCGACCACAATTTGATGATAAAGGTGTTGCTGTCGTGTATGTTTAAAGCTCTAAAAAGAATTTCTATAGAAAGTTTTTAAATGATCCATTCCCAATTGAGTCGAGTTTAATCGAGCAAATTGAAGATCATGTTAATGCAGAAATAGCGCGAGGATAAATTAAAAATGAGTAAGAATGTATTGATTGGATAACATGGAGCTTTATGTTTAGGCGAGTGCTAAAAAATCCCAACTATTATGATCTGTAAAGCAATAATGTTGAGGATATAAAAAAATTCTTAAGAACTTTAGTTGGAAGAGTATTTACGAACCTTAAAAACTCAAAATGTATTGATATTGTGGATGATTAATCAAAAACAGTATTACCTACAGAAATGGGATTTATTGCCTCAAACTATTACTTGAAACATCAGACTGTAAGCAAATTCAATAAGTAGCTGCAAGCTCGTCTCAGTTTTAAAGACTTGCTCAGAATTCTTTCTGATGCTGAAGAGTTTAAAGAGACTCCACTGCGACATAATGAAGATGTTCATAATAAGTAACTTTCAGATATTGCTCCATTTAAAGCTAAGAACTACTCATCGCCACAAGACAAAACATTCCTTCTGCTACAGATGCATTTCTACCACTTACCGTTCCCAATCAGAGACTATCTGAACGACTGCTCACTAATTCTGGACTCCTCAAGCCGTGTAATAATGGGCATGATAGAGATGGCTAAAGAGAAAAGATTGTTCGATATAACTCAAACCAGTATTTTCATTCAACAAGCTATTTATCAAGGACTTGGATGCAATATCCCATATATTACATACAATATTTGGAAGAAAATGGATGACAAATTCTCAGGACTTGCTGGAGTAGTAGAAGCTATAGGAAAAGGCGAGAAGTCAAAATAATATGCTGAAGTTATTGCGTTTTTGGAGAAAAATGTAATCGAGTATGATGCTTACAAAAAATAGAAAATACTCACTGCACTAAAAAGCTTCCCTCGTATGAAAATGAGCATCAAAATATTTAGTTTCGACTCGGAAACAAACAGTGAAAGTGAGAAACCAGTAAAGCCAGGATAATAAGCTGTCCTTCATTTTGAGATAGTGAAGGAGAACAGTGAGGTCGACAATCGCATAATTGTGCAAAAACACAAGAAAATCAAGGATGTCACCTGGTGGGTAATGGTAGGAGACTCTGATAACAACCTGCTTGCGATTAGAAAAGTATCAGTTAAAAGAAGAGTAAATATTAAAATGCAAATTGATGTACCCGAGAACTTGCGCAGAACAAAAGTGCATGCTTACCTGCTGGCTGACAGTTATGTTGGGCTTGATCAAGCTGCTGAGATATCCTTGGGTTGATTATAGATATGTTTATTACTGCTAATGAATAAGAATTTGAACATAAGTTACGATTATAAGTTATATTTATGAGTAGTAACTCGATAAACTTCACGGACGTGTTCAAGCTGAGGACCATTATCGAGGAGTCCATCACCAGCTTCAAATTTCTGGAGTGGGTCAAGCCTCAGGATGATATCAGTAGCTAGCTTGCTGGTTTCGAGATCAGCAAGCTTCTAAATAATCAATAGCAGAATTAAAAGAAGTTCGCTTAGCTCGTACTTAAGCGTGCCAGCTTAACTCAAATCACGCAGAAGAAGGAGCTGGAGATAGTTGAAGCCGAAATTGCAAACCTATCTGTCATTTTAAAAGAGAGCACTAAGAAGCTATGCAAGTTGTTCAAATAGAACCCTGACCTCGAAAGAGACTCACTCAAAGTTAGAGGCGAGAGAAGAATGTTGATTGCCAGATTGGAATAACTTATGGAAAATATTAAAACAGGACCAACCAGCAAATTTGTGCAGACTATTAACAACGAGCTCGACAGTCAGGATGAGATGAGAAGACTATTATAAAAAGAGAAAAATTTGAATATTGAAATTAAGAAATTGCAACAGGACAAACAGACTGAATCTAGATAATATCAAAAATAAATCGCATAAAACCAGAGCAGGATTCAATAGTTGAAAGAATAGCTCATGCAAATTATGGAGGCAAATGAGATCTAGACAAAATACAAGGAGAAGTAGGCTTAAGCTGAGCTGCAGAACCAGAAGCGCATCCTGACTCAAAAGCAGAAGAATCTAAAGAATCAGCTATCAGAGTTAAAAACTGCTCATGAGACTGAAAAGCTAGTGCACATATAGATCGAGGAGTACATGAAGGACAAAAATGAAGAAATAAAGAAGAAAATTGACAAACTAAGTCAGAAGAGTGATAACGCTAAATAAAACTTAGAGACTGAGACCAATAAGCTCAAAGAAAAAATTGAATAAATCACTGCATAGCTCGATCTCTATCAGAAAAGATACCATGAATAGTAACAGCGTAAGATTGCACGCGAGGAAGCCGAAAGGAACAAAATTGCAGATAAGAGAAGGAAAGAGGAACAGCTTATCAGACTAGACAACGCTATTAAATACATTCAAAACGAGTATCTTAACTGGAAGGAAGCAGGTGGAGGTAAAAAGAAGAAGAAGAAGAAATGATAGTGCATTTATCATGTTTGGCTTAAATATTAAATTAGTATTATTAGATTGCAGTAATATAAATTTATCATCTAATGACTTTTTGTTTCTTGCCTGTTTGATTTCTCTTTGTCATTTTCTATATTTTCTTATTTTGAAATTGCGATTCTATATAGTCGTTACTGAATTCTGACTCACGCTTTTAGATTTTGTTAGGAATAATCTAAGTATAAAAGCAAAGATTTACTATGATGGTGTCACTTTCAGCGTAATGCCAAGCAGGAATAAAATATAAAATTATTGGCAAACTCAGATGCGGAATCAAAGCAGCCAAATCAAACAAACTCATCATGATGACTTCGTATAGGCTGACAGTCTGCATGATTTATTATGAGGAGCAACCAGTGCTCTCGATAAAGAACATAGTCACAGTCGCAATATGGATTATAATAGAAACCGAGAAAGATATGATGACCATATTTGCTTGCTGATGACGGATATGAATGTATTAATCTTCATCATTAAGTAAATGACCACTTTGATGTTATGAGATGTTTTAGACTATCTGATTCGAAAAATGCTTCTTAGACTTGAGAACATAGTGAAAAGTGATAATGTATATGGGTAATTATAGCAAAAACAGAATTAGATTTCCAATTCCATGAGTTTATTTGCATTTTATTAGCTTAAGTGAATGTAGAATAACCAATAGTACAATACTCATTAAACACGTGACACTGAATATAATGAATCCTAATTTGATGCACCGAAATTGTTGATGAGAGATTCGTTTAGTACACAGAAGGTAGAGACCTACATAGCTGTAAGCCAATAGAGAGTACGAGTAAATTTCAATGACCTACATGATCAAATATATATCCTATTGTTAAAATTGTGTTTGGATGCAAGTTAAGCCTAAGGTGGATATCGCATTTACAATCAGTGGTATCAATTAAAAGCTATATCTTAGCTGTTTCTTGTATGTTTTGATACATGCATAAGTACTTATAATGAATGCTACTATACTGAATCCAAAAAAGCAATACTGTCTATGTATTACACTCTGTACCTGATACAGGATCCATACGGGTCTTGACACTGCTCAAAGATCCATGTCATGAAGCAGGTTTTATTAATATACTACAATCTATCAAAAAAGGCATCAGACACATTATAATCTATCACGATAGCAGAGTCTGAAATGTCGGAGCCTGCTGCTAAATAATCTCATCAGCTGAAGGCTCTTTTGCTGAAGAACCTGAAGCTACAGTCCCGTCAGCCCTGCACTAACATCTGTCAGGTGTTAACTCCCATCATCTGCTTGGTGTTCAGTATCCTCATCAGAGACATCGCCATCAGCAAAATTCCAACCGATAATGACAGTATATTCAAGGATTTTCCAACTATTCCGCAGAAGTTCAACGACTTTACTCTTGAAGATTTAGTGCCTAAATATGTCAAGAGATCATGCACACAATGGTATGAGTACTAGATCAAGAACAAAGCGGATGAATAGTTTATCGGCCATAAAAATGGAACATCGACTTCTGGAATGCTGGCAAATATACGTAACACTTCATTAAAGTCATGTCCTTATAATTTATCGAAAGTAGAACCTTACAAATTATACAACTATACTCCTCCGATATTCGTCACGCACAATCAATCAGTGAACATCGACTTATACAATAGTTTCGAGTATTTAAACAATCTAACAAATCAGATAATGAGGAACACATCTGCTATTGATAAGATTGCCGACGGAGCAGTTACTTTCTACTAAGCAAACAAGGACAAACTGCGAGTTGATTTAAAAATAAATGATATAAGAAACCCTGACTATCATCGTGCTGATGGCATAACCCGCATTAGATTTTACAGTAATAAGACAGATTCATTCACATCGTACTACTTAATAGCATAGGGTTTCTTAACTCTACAACATATAATATCATCAGCGTATTTGGAACATACCACAGGCTCTACTCTGGATTCCGGGTTCATGTATATGCCTTTTATGCCTAATTCAGCTGGGCTTGTAGATGTACTAGTCAACACAGTCACTACTATTCTGTTTCCAGTCTCCCTTAGTTTATTACTGCCAGTATTTCTGTATTTAATTGTGCTGGAGAAAGAGGAAAAACTTATCCAAATGATGCGCATGAATGGTATGAAAATGAGCAATTACTGGTTTGTGCAGTTTCTGTTCAGCTTTGCCATCAGTCTCATCACTAATTTCGTGTTCTTTATCTTCGGCTATGTATTTATGGACAATGCTCTTTTTCATCAGACCGGTAAAGATGTCCTATTTGTTATTCTATTGGGATGGATTCTCGCACAAATTGGAATGTCGACTTTCTTCCAAGTGTTCTTGGCGAGCAGTCGAGCTGCTAACATAATTGGATACCTGATTTCAATATGGACTAATCTAATAGGAGCTACATTAAGTTTAGCGATATATCAGTATCCTCGACCTTTGCCAATCTATTTACTAATGTACCCGACATTCGCTTTCAACCGCATATTTTACTTAATGTTCACTGAATGCTCAGCTGACCGATGCTACACTTCACTTGGATCATTGCCCACTTAGGCTAGAAACTGTATTTTGGTCATGTATTTATCATTCGTGGTGTTCCAGTTGTTGGGCATGTACTTGTTTGAAGTCGTACCTCAGGAGTATGGTACCAGACAGCCACTTGCTTTCCCTATTAAATTCTTCATTAATAAAGTCAGATCGAGACAGCAGAATGAACTAGCAACTATTCAGCTGTCGAACAAAGTAAAGCAAAACAATGATGAGAGTGCTAAGCAATAGCGAACTAAAATTAGTGATATTGTGAGACTTGATGACTATCCGCTTGTTGCCTCCGATCTTAGGAAAGTATACGACAACGGCAAGGAAGCAGTCAAGGGTATGGATCTCGTCATCCAAGATAAATAAGTCTTTGGTCTGCTTGGACCCAATGGTGCTGGTAAAACAACTCTCATCTCCATGATCACAGGAGTGTTTTAGTCATCCTCAGGAGATTGCTATGTGGCTGGTCACAGTATTAAGGAGTAAATTGATAAAGTTCATCTTAATATTGGAGTGTGCCCACAGTTTGACATTCTTTGGCCTTCACTTACAGTATAAGAGCACCTATATTTCTATACTAGACTACGAGGCACAAAGGCTTCCCAATAAAAAGCAATGGTAGGTCAAGCTTTATAAGAAGTAAACTTAACTCAGTTCAAACACTTTAAAGCAGGTCAATTGTCAGGTGGAATGAAGAGAAGACTATCAGTTGGGATTAGTATGGTGGGTAATCCACGAATAGTATTCTTAGATGAGCCAACAACTGGGTTGGACCCGTAAAATAGAAGGCATTTATGGGATGTGCTCAATAAGTGTCGATAAAATAGAGCGCTATTTTTAACTACTCATCTGATGTAGTAGGCTGATGCTCTATGCAATAGAATTGGAATTATCACTAGAGGTGTTTTACGAACAGTTGGAACTCAACAGCACTTGAAAAAATTATATGGAAGCGGATATTTTCTTTCGCTTAATGTCCAAATATAGAGATTTAGAAGCCAGCAGCATTTAGTGTAAGAATAAGATCTGCAGTAAGAACCAGAGTCAATGGACATACCATAGTCTCATTCTACTTCAGTAATGTCGATGCCAGAGTAGCTCCAAGCCCGCATATTCATAAACCAGACGATAATCCAACAGAAATACGCGAAGACAAAAACTGAAGCCATCAAGAAGTAGATTCTGTCTATGTTCCCGCAAGCCATACTCGATAGATAGATTAGCGGATACCTGCGCTTCAATATTGGCAACATTGTGATTTCATAAGTTATGGCAAGTCTAGCCAAAAGTTAGTTAGAGGAAGTCAGAGATAATTGGGGTCTCACCAGCAGCAACCTCGAGGACGTATTTCTGGCCGTAGTCAATAAATTTGATAAGCAATAATAAACAGAAGAAATGTATTCGTAATAAGTAGAAGTAGTCACAAAATCAAATTCAGTAATGTCTGAAAATTAAGCGGGGAGACACTCAATCCAAGACCGATGAGTGTAAGTTGATATTTATCATGTGTTAAGGTAGCGACATCTTATTATAATATCGATGCTCAAAGACTTCCTCAGGATGATTCTCCGCTTCGTGACAACTACAGCGGGACCGAAGATGCTGTCTCGTTTCTTGCTGATCCAAACGAGAGAAATCACAGATTATGATAAATAACAACGACGCAGAAGACATTTTCGTTACCTCAAGGACAACCCGTTCCGCAAGTATCAAGTGATCACTCAAAAAAACGCACCAGCTGCGAGCAAGGACACAAATGCCGATAGATGGTACCAATAAGTGCATGCCATTAATATCGAGCATTAGGATTTGCTATCTGACATTCAGACTGTCCTGTCCGAAAATGATTATACCCATGACGATTTCGGCGGAATATAGATGCAGGGTGCAGGCGGGAATGTGCACTTTGTGGAAATGTAAGTGTTATTACTAATTTAGGAATGCTAGTTTTACGGAGAGTATCTGATGAATTTTTTAATATTTTATCTAACTTGCTTATCTATTAATTATGACTGGTCTGTATTTCTAGCACAACTAGTCCGATTAATGCTGTCTCAACATGAGCTTTACAGGAGTGCAAATATTGATCAAAATATTACTATTGTTCAGAATTTAGAATAGTCATGAAAACGGCATTAATAATAATAATTGATTTATCAATACAATTCTTTAAGCTGACTGTATATTCGAAATAACAATTTTAATCTATCTTACTTATCGAATATTCATATTTTTTGTTTATCCAGTGTACAACAAAGGATTGTATTAAATTACATACAAAGATATTTTAGTTATTATTTTGGTCTTATATTATTGAATTAGATATTAAAAGCAAAGTTGAAACATCAGTTGTACTTCTAATATCCAATCCCAGGCATGTTCTAAAATTTGTACTATCTTACTAATGTTGAGTCTTCAAACTTGTTAATTTTATTATATGTGCACACACTATCAACTTTGTAATTTTTCGTATTTTGACTGTAATTTTACTCACATTTCAACGCTCACTCACTCTTGATGCTTGACTGTCACAGATTGTATAAAATTGTCGACGTACACAATCACTACAACGTATAGCTAGTTTATTTCAAAGGCTGAACTATTCCTGAAAAAATAGATTTATGCTGATATTGAATCATAAAAAAGTAGAAAGATAGATTAGATGATATTAAAGCGTTCTATGTTCTTATTAGGGTTTTACAGAAGTTTTTATAATAAATATAAACTTTTAGGAATGAAGGCAGAAGCTCTAGAAGCGCATTCGAAGCTGCTTGAAATCGAGTCCCGACTCACCAAGTTTGCTTACCTGAGCAAGGAGCCTCTACCTGGAGTAGCTGATGCCTTAATATTCCAAAAGCTCAAAAATTCTCAAAGTAAACAATGATTTAACTCAGAAATTCCTTCAAAAGACCGATACTTCAACTTCTACCACTGGTACATCACTATGTCGCAGTTTGCGCAGAGGGAAATCGAGAAGTGGGCTAAGGATAAGGACGCGATGGAATAAGACAAGTTGATCATCGAGAGTCTTGCCCTTATTGAGAGCTTTAAGTCAACCGCCCCATTTAAAAGAGTCGACCCTGTCATCGACTACGTCATGAACATATTTTTGAAGGAGCCTGTGGAAAATAATATGACAGTGGTGAAGAACAAGTTATCAATGCTGAATCAAGAGCAAATTGGAGAAGAGCTGAAGATATCTTTTAAAAACTATCAATAAAGAGTTAATGAATACTCATAGAATTAAAATGAGTTGAGAATAAACTTCAAGCTTCGAGCAACAGGCTGCTAAAAGTTGAAAGACATTATTTCAAAGTGGCCTGAGGTCAAAAACATCCAAATTAAGAAACAAATGAAATAGAAAAAAAACTGATATTATCCATTATTTCTTTTGCCATTTAGGCCCTCTTTCCTAATTCTTTGTTTATTAATAGACAAGTTTATGAAATCTATAAAAGCGCACACTTTTGAATTTAAAAGATTGGAGTAAAATATAAGATAGATAAGACACAGACGTATTTGAATTTAAATTAATAAAGGCTAATAAGTTTGAACCAATGTTTTAGTGTATGACCATAAGATATTAATATTTGAAATTTATTATAATTCGAATACATAATAATTTCTATCTCCATGGAATCATCCATCTTATCGCAAAAGCACAATATG
>APMI01003578.1_pt1 | contig 22897 bp, 17 predicted proteins | sample 667938 | NCBI WGS metagenome assembly APMI01 (sample SAMN01084076, study PRJNA167559) | wastewater metagenome | biome: Wastewater | place: Denmark: Ejby Moelle, Odense | collected 2011-11-28
AGCATGTGGTGATAGTCCTGCTGTAATTTATGGGGATTTGTATTAATATTAGTATTAGTATGGGGATTTGAGTGCATATGATAACCTTGCATCGGGTTCTGAGATAGCTATGTTCGTGGAAATCCGTATGGCTTATTTGATCTAGTATGTGATGAAGGCAAAGATTAGGCTGGCTCAGATTGCTGCGTGAAGTTGGTTTGTACTGTTGATGAAGGTAGTGAAGATATTACTTGCTTATTTTGTGGTTTCATATCAATATGCTTTGTTTCTTTATTCATGAAATTGAAGTGTCTGTTCTTGGGATTATTCTCATCTTGCGGTTACTGACTTTGACCAAAAGGTTTATTTGGAGTGGGGTTAATTGACTTTCGCTGCGTCTATGATTTCACATTCATATCCTTTTGAGGGTTTGGGAATATATCAGTTTTTCTTCGATTTGCTGGAGGTTATTAAATATCCATATTCTAGTTTATCACCTAGCTCTTCTGATTTCGTTTGTTAATTTTCCTTGCCATTTATTTCTTTGCCTAAATATCTTAATTATCGTCATCTCTGCTAATATTAACCTTGATTGAGTTCTTGTTTGCTCTTGGTAACATCATCTCCTTCGCAGCAAGCTACTATTTTGTTAATGGTGTGCTATCGCTTGAGTTTTTCAGTTATTTTACTCGATCAGCGTATCGTAGGGTATTCATTGTATTTTCAGCCGAGGTCACATTAGGTGACACGTTTCCAATCATCACAGTCTTACAGAAACCGACAAATGAGTCTTTCAATACCATAGTTAGTTTACTACCTCTGAAAGGAGTATGTCCTTTTCCTTGATCTAAAGCTCGAATGCATTATTTCAGCGCTAGTAGCGATTTATTGATCTAGGCACCATCAATTTTAGTCTGTTTATTCTGATCCATATGGTCTGCTCCTCGTTCGTTACCAGCTAAGTCGATAAATGATATTTTAGTAAACTGTTTCTTGCCGTCTTTGACTACTATTTGCAAAATAGCATGAGAACGAGAAGAGTCTGCATTCGTTGCGTTCTGAGAAGTGACTCTGAAATTGCTGCCGTATTAAATTACGTCTAGAAATTCCTCAGCTGAGCAAATATACTTTTCCTCCATGCCAATGACATTAATATTGCTTTTTTTATCCTCCATTATTTTGAGCTCGTTACGATTATTTAATAGATCGAAGAGTTTTCCGCAGTATATTTCAAAAAATGACACATAGATTTGGAAATTCTGGAAATTGGGCTGAGTCGATGTCAATTTACGTGTTCTAAATAGCGGAAGATCTCTCGGGCTCCAAGGTAGTACAATCCAGGTACTCCTTTCTCAATATCGCCTTTCATGGTGTACGTCTTGCCTGAACCGGTCTGCCCGTAGGCGAAACATGATACTTTGGCTCCCATAAATGCGCTATCTATTAACGGTTGGATGCACGCGTCGTAAATTTGCTGGTTATCTGAATTTTCATTGAAAGCGAAATCGAAATTGAAAGTAGTCTCCTCGATATATTTGGTGAGATCTACTTTTTGCCTGATTTAGAATAGAAAAATACTTCATTTCGCTTACGACTACAGAACCTAGGTCTTCAATTCGGATTATGTCTGTTTCACTGCGCTGTTGCTATTTCTTATTGAGTGGTCGCTTACGAATTGCTACTGTAATTTTTGGAGATTAATGTTTCCCCTGCATCTTTTGAATAATTATAATATGAATAACGGTGATTTCTATTTAATTTTTTCTATGTTCTATTATCCTTAAGAAGCTAGCAACTCAGTCTACCAAGTTGCCCTTCTGTGATAATCCAATTCATATAAAATAAAATAGAAATTTTATATTAACGCCAATAACTGTTAGTCTAATAATTAAACTATTATAGTAAAAAATTCATTTGTTGAACATGGATTGGTATTTGATCTTCTCCACGTATCCCCTTCTACCTGACTCGTTATATTTGTTCTTGAATTATTGTTAGATTCGTTATTTGGTCTGTCTTATTGTTTTTAGTTATTTTTTGCTTGCGTATTATATTTTTTAGTGTTCGTTTTAGAGTAAATTCTTGAGATAGTTATTTCTGTTTTATATTTCATGTTTGATTGAATTAGTAGCCAAGTTCTCTAATTTCTTCAATATTTCCACAATATCATACTCTGCTAGTTTCTCTTCGCCCATATCTAAATATTTCTTCTGCATTTGTAATATTTCCTCTGTGCCAATGGCATCTTTCCTATGCGTACTCTATTGTTTGGCTCCTCCCAATTCCTCCATTTTCTTCTTGATGTACAGATTCATAACTGAGTGCTTTTATGCTTGCTTCTGATCTTAGGATTCTTGATTTGCATGGTACTTAGAGTTCACTTATTATTTATCGATCAGACCGTATTTTACTATTATTGGTTTTTTCTTTATCTATGCTGAATCTGTGTCGACTTGCTTTTGGGCTTGGGTCGAAAATTTATTTATCTTCTTTGTTGCGATGGATTTAGGTGCTAGAGCTAACTATGAATTGTCTTCTTGGTTTTGAATTTCAATCTATTATAGATCTTTTGTGATGTCTTTCTTGTTCTATACATTTCTCTTCTTAAACATATGCAGTCTCTCACGATTTATTATAAGAGTTTAGTTAAAATTAAAATATCATATAAGCAAAATCAGTTTCGAGAAAAAAGCTTTTTTGTTAAACCAAAACCTCTTTTCTTGGGCGTGATTGGACTTCCTCCATTTTCTGACTCCAGCTCCTCCAAGCTAACTTCCTGCACTTTTAAGAATGGCTCAATATCAGCTGCCACTTTCGGACTGAGTTGGAAATATTTGACATATTTTCTGGCAATGTAAGTGATTATTTATTCCTTGATTTCGAATAACCGCATGTTATGTAAGTAGAAAGTTAGTTGATTGAATAGTATATTTTGAGAGGTCATTTCGTGTTCACCTTCGTTATGTTTGAATCCTGAACCTTTAATATGCCAGATTGTAATAGGTGGCTCTTCCATTTTCTTAGGTTTAATCTTTAACTATTCATAAGAGGTTTCTAGTAAAGCGCATTCCCACCATTATTTATCGGTCCATATTTTATGCGCTTGCACAAACTTATGCAGGTCAATTTTCTCTCCCTCTTTGTTAATCACATAATATGTGAATGACAATACGAGTAATAGTTTAGAATTATAAGTATCCAATTATCGCATACACTATGTTATTTAAGATGTACCTGATCTAGGAACAAATTGAGTATATATTCAATGTGCTAAACTTTTTAGTCAGAAATTTAGAATTTGCCTATAGTACGAAATTTTTGTAAACAAAGGATGAAATTTTTGCGACCTTATGGTGAATTTTACATAAGTTATTCTAATCGCTTCATTTTCAAGGGATCAAATTCTACATCCTTATTAAATATATTTTTGAAGCCACTAGCAATTTACTTTACAAACATAAACTCTGGCTTTTACTCTACGATCTGTGTTTACACAGACTCGATCATGCACTCATTAATGCTACCTCTGTGTTTAGCTTAATGCTACAATAAATACAATTCTTACGCCATAGATAACCAGTCCCTGCATATTTTTTGTGTCAACAATATTGGTGAATAAATTGTTGACGTAGGAGCAAGGGTCGTGCTGCTGTACCATCATTTATTTCTTACATGCTTCGAATGCTTCAGTTTAACATTTCTTAAAATCAGGGTTTGTTTGTTATAAATTATTTAATCGTGATAGAATTGTAGCCTTGTCTTGGATGAGATTTGCTCCATACTCTGAATTTGATATTTGCAGCACCATGAAAATCTTCTTCATTAGCTCTATTTTCTGGGATTCGCAATGCTCGATCCTTTTTACTATTTAATTAAGTTTATTTGCTGAAACTGCTGCCTTCTCGTTGAATACCTTGACATTCTGTTAATACTAATCTCGCAACGGCTTATATCCTTATTAAATTTACTTAATTCTGATAAAAAGCCTGTTTTTCTTATCGAAGGGCATATCAACTAGCGTACCTACAATATATTATTATTTAAGTTTCTTGAGTTAATGCGTTTTCTTGGATACTTTAAACCTCAATTTCTAAATATCCTAATTTTTGCGATCGTACTATTTGACAATAATGCCGGCATTAATAATTTCCCTTTTACTTTAATTATCAAGTTACGAGCACAACCCTGCAAGCTGTTTACTGATCTGTGTCTACATACGACCGACATGGTTAGTAATACCATCGATTTATACTTGTATTGCGTTGATTAGACTGTTATATATTATTTAGGTTGCACGTGTCGGATTTGGGATTCTTTTCATCTATGGCATCAATGTTAGTTATCGCATTTTCATCAAATATTACATTTATATTCGGATTCGTCTATCTATTATTGTCTTGAAATCCAGCATTATTTTTGAACGATTTGTTGCATCTTTGCACATCTACTAATAGGAAGTCTATGTAAGTTAATGATTACGATGCTATATGTGACTAATGTCATGATTCGATGATAGTAGCTGATTACCAAGGTAGGGATATCAGGTTATTATAATTTGTATAGGGGATAGATGTGAAAATTAGCAAATATTTAATATCCTATTCTAATCTTCATTCTAATTCAACCACATAGCAAACCTTTAAAATGCTTGTGTCCGTGATAAGAATTTTGTAGTAGAACTTCAATCGAAATATAAAAGAAACAGAAGAATAATAAATCTACTTTTAACCTGATGTTATTTTGTAGAAAAATAGCATCATTAATATGAGATCGCATCGTATGTAATACATGTATATTATATATATTTTTACTTTACGTACAGGCATAAATTATTTTTTGAAAAACTGACGCTTATGCTATCGGTATCGAACACAAACTCACCAATATATAAAGTATTAAATATTCTTATTTATGGGTGCAGTAAAGGTTATAATAATAATATTATTGTTGATAATATATACAATATTATTACATTTCTGGCAAGTTTATAGGCAGTCAGTGGTATAATTGGCCAAGAGGGTAGCCTTGGGTACAGACCAAAGTGAACAATCTTTCAATCGCATAAACGAAGGTTGGGCAATTCTATATTTTTATAATTATTTTGATTTCCGTACGAATAATGTCTACGGACTAGAATTTGTTAACTGCGGCCCCCTTGGCTTTTCTGCTAATACTTCCTGCATTTTTCTACTATTGCCTGCGAACCCTAGTCACCAAGCAGGAACACGCCAACGCTTACTCTCCGGTCGAAGCTCGAATTCCAGAATACTTAATTAAGCAGTACGTGGATAAGAACCGACGAGTACGCACCAACTATCGTAAGCCCGTTAAAAAAATAACTGAACCCAAAACAAAACAGAAGACGAGTCCTCTTCCGCGTAAAACTCACAGCGTGCAGCCAGTATGTACCGGTATGGTGAAAATGGAAACGCTAGGAAAATGTTCAATAGGGTTAAGCCAATACGCTTGCATTAACAACGAGTTGAAAATGAGCAACGCGTCCATGTAGAAGGATAATAAGTCGAGTAAAAAACCACAGCGACGATTAAAAATAAGGCAACATTTCGAACCCACCGCATTGACGACCATCTATGAAGATGTGGAGTATTGAACCCAACCCTGATCTCAATCTAAACAAACCAAAAATATCAGATAAACATACATAACCGACAAGAAGACATAATTCTTTTCCAACTTCTTTAGCATGTTGCAATTTCGAACATAGTCATCTAAATTAGTTTTAATGAAAAATCTAGACAATTTTTGTGTGAGCGTTTACGAGTTTTATTGTCTTTAACGTGCGGATTAGTGTGAAGGCAATTTACTGAAAATACCTGTCCATCAGAAATTATTATAATGACTTTATATTATATTTGTCTATTAAAGTTCAATCTGATGTCTTTAATGATTTTCAATTATTGGCTTTTTTTTGAGAGCTAGCCTAGCCAAAATAATAAATATGATAGGAGTATTTAAATGAAAATAAATTTATAACATATCACCTAATTAATAAAGTAAATAAAGTTCCTATGGACTCAAACTGGTTGAAGCCTAATGTTTACGTGATAGAAAATGGCAAACTAGTGCCCAGACCTACAACTCCAGAGACTAGGAAAAATTATCGCTACATCCATTACGACCCTTTAACAAATCCCACGCCCTAGGACTATTTCCGTGAGACAATTTCCCGGTTACAGAAAGAAAACATGCAATTACAAAGCGAAATTAGACAAGTTCTTTAAGATCAAACAGCTAGAGTCGTCCTAAATGCTCAGGGTCACAATTTGGACGTCATAAAGGACTATCAGTAGCAAATAGCGGCTCTAAAACAAGAACTAGCCCGTAAAGATAGAGAGCTGGCCGAGAAGAATGAGAAGCTAAACTTGAAAGACAAGCAAATTTTAGAAATAAGTAACTAGAATTCAAGGTTACACCTGAGAATTAACAGCGTGGTTAAATAAATTTAAGCCCTTAACAAAATTATGTCTAAAAAAGATGAATAAATTACTAATAAAAAATAACAGATATAAGAATATTGCAAGACCTTAGAGAAACTAGCTGTTAAAGACAAAGAAGAAGAAAGAACAGCCATTTCTTAAAGTTACATGATGACCCCAAAAATATAATAGAAAGCTCATGACGAAGAAGATGATTACTCTTCTCTAGAGTACAACTCGCTTTCAGAACGCAATGGAGTTGAGCTAGATAGAAGGTACATGACACCAAATTTGCAGTCTTTCAAATTATAAGATAGAAACCAGTATGTCCATAGAACTCAGTAACAAAAATATTACGATTAAATAATGTTGAAGAGTCCGGTGTCAAGAAATAAACCTTCACAACCAGCTCAAATGTTGATACCCAATTAACCAGTTAATTAGAGCAGTAAATAACTTTTAGACAGCTTCAAAGACTCGCTATGGTCAAGTTCAGTAAGAAATAAAGGTGGACAGATCCCGTCTTCGAATTCATATAATTCAAATTTAAGAAGTCATAGATGAATTAACTTTTCTGTGGTTTTTCGTCTTAACAGATGATGATTTAATACATTATATTTACATATCTTAATACACTTTTAACAAATAAATATGATAATATATAAAGTCAACGGTATTATGGTCAGCTAAATACCTATAGTTAATATTTTGGTCAAGAATTGTTAAGAATCTTTCTTGATTTGTTAGCGTTTGAATAGAACAAGATATAAGGAGTCTAATTTTCACTAAATAAATGTATTTGTACCTGAAATGAAAGTCTTGAATATGATTGATCTATTGTTCTGTGACATAATCATCATCAAATTTGTACCATAGCATAGGATTTTATTACAAGTTACGAGCAAAACATTGATAATGTCCTCTTTACATTCCTGCACCGATGTGCAATATGAATGCGTACAGTTCGTAAACTTAGTCTTATTTCACAATTTTGGGCAGAATATTCTTAAAGTTGAGGGAAAACTAGAAATTGAGAGGCTTTATTATTTTTGAACTTCCATTTTTATCGTATTTAAATATACTTACAGTGGCGATTAAATGTTCAGCTAGTTAGGTAGGCTCGTTGCACACCAAAGCCGGCATATTTTTATTGCATCTCTCACAGTATATCATGTTGTTGCTGTCAAGTTCATAACCTTGAAAGTATTTCTTCAGCAAATCTGACACCGTAATTGCTTCGTCTGCTTTTTCGTCAATACTTAGTATAAAATCGAATAATTTTTATTTTTTGTTTCTCGCTTGATTACAGCCCTTGCATATTATTCTTGAAACTATTTAATGAGTAAAAAGTCGGTTTATTTTGTCTGCCATAGGAGTATCTTTAAGCTCAGTTGTGACAGAATCGATGTACATTCTACCAAATTCACCCGAGTCATGTTGGTCCCATGTACTTTTGAAAGGTTAAGGCGTATGCTGTTTAAACTAATTTGGCATTATTTATTATCTAGGATAACCTGCTTTAGACTAAAGCTCTGAAAACAGTTTAACCAAAGTCTTAAATATAGGGTGATCAGCAGGAACAAGACCTTCATCTTTGGCTTTAATGACTAAACTTTTAAACTTCTTAGTCATAAACAGCGAATGCATGAAACTGTTAATATAGCAGGTATTGCCGAGGTTAGACATACCAATATATCGATGAGACCTTTGTAAACTATAGATATCGTTATCGTTGTAGTTTGCACTATAATCGTGAAATATTCTGTTTGCTACTTCTTGATGCAAGACTGCGATTTGGTATGTAGTTTTATATGTAATTTAAAGTTATGTCACTAACTTTTTGCATGTACTAGTCAAAAACTGAAATCTATTTTCATAGATTCTAAAGAACAGTATAATCTATTTATGACAGTCTCGATATGTAAAATTCTTCCTACAGACCATTTAACTTAAATTGACAGCAAATCGATCAAGCTAATTAAACCCATCAAGCCGTTCTCTATTAATGAAACCAATAGCGTACAGCATCACAATATTTAAGTAAGATTTCGCGTACTGTTGTTACAATTTAACACTAAGATATTATTTGCGGATGAATGAGTTGAATAAATGATGAAGAGTGTCGAAATTTTTAAGCTTGAATAAATATTTTGAGAAAAAATCTATTATCTGGAATGAGAAATTTGTACAGCCTGTGCTCATTGAATTTCTGAATATATTTTATATGTGCAATGGCAAATTGCGACTGTTTTGTGTCGATATCCAGTTACAGATTAGCTACTAAAATGGAATATTTCGTAATTTTAGTAAAAGTGGGGCGAGAGTGTAAGGTAGTAATGAGTCAGCCACTATATTTTTTATTGAAAGCACATCTAAAATACAATTAAAAGTTTTGATTAAATTTAAATTCGAACTTGATTTTTTATACCAAAGAAAAGAATCAATTTTTCTGGCGATTTCCATTAATACATTCTATTTTTACGGAGTTTCGTCTCGAATGAGTACAAACCAGTACACCATCGGATACAGACAATCATACACATTAGTAAAACTTTTCTTCTCGAAAATGGGCTTACACACATAGCTAAATATAGATATAACCTAACTCTAAATTTGCTATTTCTCATAAGGATCTATTATGTAAATTGATTATGGAAGTCTTCGCTTTTGATCTATCCAGTTTGATACCTCAGTTGTTGACAGTATAGAGTCAAGTTTAAGCTAATTTTTACGTAATATTGTTTCTACTTTATTCGCCACTGCGGTCATTATTATATTTCCGTATTATATTTGTTTCTGATTTTGCTTCAGTTACAGATGTTTGGCTAAAATAAATGAAATATCGATTAAGTTCTCGCATTACTGTACTATGCTAATAATGGAGCTTTATTCTAAAAATAATGTATTTAAATATTTTGGGTTGGATGTATTGTTACTGACAATTTACACACTTCGAGAAAGTAACTCAAGTCTTGGAATATACATGTCTTGGTATCTGATTACACTTTCAATAAACCATGTAGTGAGTGACTATTCTTTGCCTCGAATTGATTATGCTGCTTTCATCTCGAACACTTTCAGACTGCTGACTACTCTCGTTGGAATAGCGGTCGATGCTGTCTTAGTGAGCTGAAGTTTCATGCGCAAGAAGACTATTTTGTATTTTATTCAGACGATTATAATTTAAAATAATCCTTACTCGGTAACAAGCCTATTTTACATTTAGTGTCTATGTATACTGACTTATATTAATCAAGTTATTTAGTAATAAAAACATCATTAATCTTTGTCTATATTTACTTTATTCTTTTTGATTTGCTGAGCTATCTATTTCAGATAGTCTGATTAATAATTTGTCTTATCAGTTCTATCATTTTTATCATTTTTATCTCTCTTATTAATATTGTTATTTACTCCTATTTTCCTATTATTGCCTTTCTTTCGACTGATTTCATTACCTTAATCAATATCTTCTAGCCTACTGCTTCTACTATTATTTTATTTATTTTTCCTAGACTTATAGAACACAACAGCAATGACTCCCAGCACTATAATAATTAATTTCCAAGGTATTGACCTTTATGACTGCGCTTGTTTCTATGTTAAGTTCAAGTGGTATAGCCGACAAGTTGAAGACTATTTGTTGATGGGGGAGGGGGTTATCAATATTTTATGGATGTTATTGTGCTTGAAAAACTGGTAACTGTGGGATTGAGATTATGGGTCCATATTTGGGGGACAGACTTAGCGATAGTATGAGAGAGTGTATCCGCTTAGTGTGTTACCTGTCACTTATAAAATATGGAAACAAAATTGTGAATTATGTACAAACAAGTAACCAGTTCCAAAATATGACATTAAAATCGATGCTCCAGTATTAATAGATTCTGGTACTGCATTATGTAAAGTTCCTACAATTTTATCACCTTCAAAAATCGTTATTGTTAAATTTTCGAAAAGCAAGAAGAATATTCCTGCCTGATGAAAATAATATGCAGATGTGACAGTATTAAATTTTTACAACTGATGTAAGGATTATTTGTCAGTATTGTTATAATATGATGCGATCACTGAGTGCTCAGACAATAACTCTAATGATTTAGGGTTCATGAAACCATAAGACTGAGTAGTCACAAACAAAATTCGATATTGATGGATAGAGAATACATCAATTAATTTTGATTTAAATTGTACTTTTTGCTGCTCTTTGATGGAGGTTAATATTAAAGTATTGACTTCATGTTGCATGAGAATGTCATCAAATTTGGTAGCATGATGCCATTTTCCAGGTATATTTGATACCTTCATGTTTATTTATTTTGAGATTACTTAATCTTTGAAACTGATCACTCTCAGCGTATTTTGATCATTCCAGAGAGTAATTTGATTACTCTATACACTGATTACTTTGGTCGGCACGTTTCTAATTTTGACGGAACGAGTGTTGATATCCACAATTTCGTGAGCGATGCTGTCGAGTACATAATGTGGTTGGATCCATACGACATCTTTATTACCAAGATAGTCTGACTGTACTCCGAATTCTCCTTACATTTCGCTTTAATAAGCAATCTGTTGTTCAAGTTTAAATTGATTTTCTTGTTCTTTTGCTGATTTCTACTAATTTTTATCATTATTTTAGGAATTTTCTCCACTACTTTATTATTTATTGCTCAATTCTTCGCTATTTTTATCATCGTTTTAGTGCTTTAATGGTTGTTATTATGTTACGTTTTGCTATTGTGCCATCTTCACCAATATTTATAATTTGGATTCGTATAGTTGTATCAGATGTCTTGTTCTACGTATTTATGTTAGCAGCTCATTAGGAGAGTATTCATGATTCAGACATAAACACTACCAAGTTAAAAGAACAAGCGTAATCAGTAGATAATTTAGTGGAAATTTGATGAATATCCGCATTTTTAAATTATATTAACTACAGTCAAATGTATAACCAAGTTATATTATTATGTTTATAAAGAAGGTAGAAATCATTTATATGCGCAGTTTTTAGAAGATGCCAATGTTTTTGATGGGTTCACGTTTGTTTATGTTGTCCATTTTCGGAATTTTACTGGATGACCTTTAATTGGTTTATAATATGGGTTCTTTTGTCGAAATTATTATCTTTATTTTAGCTTTTTCTCTGCGCTTGGACCTCGAGAAATTGGTCTTTACCACTCGTCAAAATATGACCTTTTCTTTACAACATCGGTTTTCTTAATAGTCTTAATATCCTAAGTAGTGGAGCAATTTTATGTTTAGTGACTGCTGCTTCGTAGAATTCTTTTAGCGCTATTTTTGATCAATGCTTCAGTTTTTCTTTATTTTTCTTCAGATTACTGACTTTTTAATGAACGAGTTCGAACTTTCGAGATAGAGAAATCCTGAACTCTCAGGTTATGCTTACTGATTTATTAGTAGATTAACGATCTGTATTACTTGAGAGTCAATTTTGTATTGTCTTTTACTGGCACTTTGATCTTTTTTGGACAAACATAAATTTATGATTACTTGTAAAATTATGCGAAGAAACTGTGCTTAAGTACTTATTCAATTGTTATTCTTTTATCAACATTAAACTGTAAAGTCTTTTCGAGCAAGTCAAGACAAACTGGGTCTATGTGACTTGTAAGTTCTTTTTTGCTCATAGGTTTGATTGTGGAAATTAAGTCAAGTAACTGTTTTCCAAAGTTAGTCTTTAAAGACTGTAAATCATTAAGTGAGGGAACACCAGTCCACATTAAAACTCGTTCTATTTGGTTGAGGGTAGAGTTTCCGGGAAATAGTGCTTTTCCTGTAAATGTCTCATAAATAAGACATCCGAAACTCCATATATCAATAGCTTTTGAGTAATGCCTTGACCCCAGTATAATTTCAGGTGCTCTGTACCATCTTGTTGCGATATACTCTGTCATCATTTAATCTTCTAAAGTTTCATCTTCATCCACTGATCTTACAAGTCCAAAATCACACAGTTTGGCCTCACACTCTTCGTTAATTAATATGTTTGATGGCTTGAGATCCCGGTGCATCAGTCCTGCCGAATGTACATAATGAAGTGCCTTTGCAACCTGATATAGAATATATTTGCGATGCTTATCACTTAAGATATTCTTCGCTCTGCTCACCTCGTATAAATCCGCGTCCATATGCTCAAACAGCAGATAAATATCCTTACCGTTCTTTGATTTAATGGTCTCCTCCAGAAATATGATGTTAGGGTGCTTCAGCTGAAACAAAAACATAATTTCACGGTAGACTCGTTGAGCGTCAGTTGAATTTGTAAAGGCATCAAAATTTTTCTTCAATGCTTTAGTTTTACCGTCTTGTTTGTCTTGCACTCGAAACACGTGCCCATATGCGCCACTGCCTAGCTTCTTGATGACCTTAAACCTGGAGAGTAAGTGTGGCTCGATCTACTCAGTCATTGCTTATTATGTATATTTTTATTTATAGACGATAGCAAAACTTTTGCTAAAATTCGTAGATTAAGCACTCCATTAAAAATCAATTAATAGATGAAGGTTAAAAATAAATTAAACAATCTTTTGTTATCGCTGAATAAAAGGCAGAAGTTGAAATTTTCATATGAAAAATAAGTGCAGATTTACCACATATTTTATGGGTGATATAATTAATAATTTCAGCAGTAGATCAAGGAAATCTGATGAACACAGAGCTTATTGTATTTAAGCCTGACTCTGAGATCAATCAGCATACTTTTCATTCAGTTGAATGGATGAGAAATTTACTTACTGATGAAGAATGGGACGTCAGCCATGGCAGGTATCAAACACTTGAGAACATTAAGCTTTTCAAGAATGCTCAGACATTAAATTTAACCCAGCTCAAATTGAGTACTTATTGTATTTATTATAGGATGGACCTTGAACACTGAAATATTACAAGATATCAGTCCTATTGAATTCCCTTATTTGAAATAATTATTTTTAAGTATTTTTACTTACATTTTTAGACGGAAATAACATATAAACAATTGAGCCTATTACTCAGGTTCTTCTTCCAAATCTCGAAGTCCTCAACTTGAGTACAATCTTTTTGACATAGAATAAAATTTTATTGTGACCCTTGGCTCTCTACGCAAATGCATGTTGCCTAACTTAAAAGAAATTTCACTATACAAGAATAAAATCACTGACATTTCTAAATTAGTCGAACTGAACAGTCAGAAACTATCAAAAGTGTGGTACAACGGCAAACTTGAAGAAGGAAATTTAATCATTTCAATAACCTGGCTTGCTAAACTTGAGTCTAAGTCAATCAAAAATTTCTTTATTTCTCATAACCGAAGAGTTAATCAGGATTAAGCTATGTAAAAGCTGTGTGAAAAAATGAATACTAAAATAAAATACGAGTATTCTATGCAGGATGATCGGCATTTAAATTGGTTATGAGCTGATTATCTTTAAACTATATATATATCTAAAAAATTAGTAATTATCCAAATATTATTGACAGTAAATATGCATAAAATATTAACAAATAACACAGTTTCATTTTTGTGGATTATCTGCTAATTATTTTCTAAGAATTTATTGCTATTCTTAAATTTTACGTGCCCGTTCGCGTTCTTTATTGATTTTATGAGTGGTTTGCATTACGACTTGCTCGAATTCTTGAAAATAGCTTGCTGTACATTATTTAACACATTTTTTCTCGCTATATGTGAAATACTTGTGATTGGGATCTACACAGCTTCGAAAACAAATATCACTAAGTTAAACAATAGTGTTGCTGAGCCTTGCTAAAACTTGTTCGTCTTTTATGTTCTTATCTTCAGGTAGGTACTCATAAAATGCATCCATGCGTGATTTGACTGATGGTCGATACTTGTGGATGCCGAAATGCTTATGCATGAACTCATTGATGAAATCCATAATTAATAATACAATCTATGCCAAATTCTATAAAATTTACTTTTTTGAAATATATAAATCTAAAATCAACATTTACATATCAATGCGATATTCTCATCAGAGAGTATATCTTCTTCATGTTCTATTTGGCTACTTTATCTTAGTTTAACTCAAATAGTTTGCCTGCATTGTGCCTAATTCTCCCTTATTCATCTTTCTTAGTCATGATCTTTATGCGGAATGGCTGGTATGCGTAATTTTCAAGCTTTTCATTCAATGCATCTCTTTATAGTTCTTGAAGTTGTTTAGCAGCTGAGCTTCCCATGTCAGCAAATATTTTCTTTGCTAATTAATCATAGGCGGTAATCCAAATTGCCCCAAATCCATCAGACACTTCGACTCCCATTGAAAAATGTAATGCAGTTTCTTATATAGCATAGCCACAGCTTCCACATTTAGTATACTTTTCAGCAGCTTTCTTACATTTGGGGCACCCCTCATAATTCCATTTTCTACTAACCGCAAACCTGTTAACCCACACAAATAAAATTGATTTTATCGTGTCGTGATAGCCCATGTGATTTATTTTTTAGTTTAGTTCTTTTGTGTTGAAACAAAATTATGAAGTATCTTCGTCTACTCTTTCGTGGTGCTCCGATGATGCTGATACTTGGGTGAAAGATGATATATCAAGATGATGATTTTAATATTTCTTCATAGAGTGACCATGGGTTGTAATTATCGATGATCTTATGCCTGAATGCAGTGTTAAACTTCCTTTGTATTATTTAAGAATAAATCTGCTGAAAATAACAACTTTGCCGACCATATCTGCTCCAACCTCATGAATCCATCGCCACAAACTAACCTTCATGGTGATGTTTGCTTACGGGTCTGCCACAACAATTTATTTTACTTTGAACTATTTGCCCTCCTTTTGGAAAGTAGACTATTCTTTTATTTCAACAATGTAAGCTACAACATCAAATTATTGATTCAATGTCTTTCGTTCATATAGATTCCCCAATGTTATCGCTGTATCTTATGATTTCGCGATAATGTTTACATCTGATACTTCATTGAACTGAGATTTTCCGTCAAATGTTAATCTATAAGGAGAAAACTTTTAATTTTTGCTATTGTTATAGTCTCCCTCTGTGATGCGACCTTTTGAAATTTCGTAAATTGCACCTTCACGTAAGTAATCATTGAAATCCACTGCAGCTTCATGGAAAAATGTGCCAATAATTCTCTTCTTTGATTTATCCACAAGCTCGATTTATAGTATTTTAGTGCCCTTTTTGGCGCTTTGTTTGAATTATTTTTTAGTGATTCTGCATAGGATAGTCCATCTATTCAGTCCAATGTGCAAATCATCGATTGATTAATATTCTGATTCTTTTCCGGATGTGGTTTTGGCAGCACTTGGCATCTCCATTTTCTTAGTCTCAGTTTTTTGAACTTTCTATACTTTCTATATTTTTTCCAGTTTGAATTCTTTGCTAGACTTCATATCAACAGCATTTTCCTTACAGCTGGACCAATCAACCGGAGTGCCTAATTTTTCCGGATATTTTACAACAAATTTCAAATCAGTAACACCGATATTATTCTTAAGCACTCCATGAGACTTGACTCTGACAATGCTAAACTAATCAGTGGCTAAAGATAAAAATATTTATTACTTGGTTTAACTATTTTATCATCGTTGAGATAAGCTTTCGTGTAGTATTACCCATCCGATATCGAGCACATAACTCTGCCATTTTTAGTAGTGTTGATATCGAATACCTGTACAATCATGTCCTAGTCTTACGCGTCACCTTGCAGCATCTTTGATATTGCTAGCTGAGTCAGTTTCTAAGGGTGCGATGACATTATGGGCAAATATGTTTTTATGGGATTATTGTATAATTTAAAGGCGCGAAATTTGCATTTGGTTTATATTATTTTATTTACTTTAACTTATAGAGACTAATTCAATAAAATATCATTAATTCATGTCTTATATATCATGCAATTATTTTAACACTGGCTATTATATTTTCATGAGATTGTATTCAGCAACAAGGATAGTGTTGCCTTTCTTTCTGATATCTTCTAAGTACTGTTATGTTTCTTATAAATCTTTAAAGTAGTATGGCGAGTTCATTATAGAATCAAGCAATATGTAATTATCTCCCTTTTGATTTCTTTTAATTGTGACCCAGTGTCGACCTGATTGCCTAAGTAATCTTCTGACATATGAACCTGCTGATGTCTGTTAAATATTTAATAAAAACCCCTTAATATTAATATTGGTCATATTGAGTGCATCTGCAATTTTCTCCTGCTTCTTTAGCCATCTAAGCTAAATCTGATACTCCTTGATAGCATTGATGAGGACAGTGACATCATAATCGCCTCCAAACACACTTTTATACGGATTGATCACACTATCAGACAGCTGATAACATATTTTGTTCAGATCATCAGCATTGAAGCAGTTAGCACCTAATAAATTGTTCAATGCACACGCTCCACACTGAGCGGAAAAGTTGTTCTGTTTCTGGAAATATAAGGGGATTATGGGTGGAGGAGTGATTGAGGAGAAGTATGGCTGCATCATTTTTTGTTTATTAAGTATTATTATAAATATTAATATATTGTCTACCACTTCAATCTAATATCATGAAAAGCTAATAAACAAAAGATAAAGAATAATAAATAATCGATTGCTTAGCTCACCATTGCCTGTTCTTAATAAAATTCATCCGCTTTAAACTATTTAATTGCTCAATTTCAGGTCGCAGCTTTGTTAGCTAAGTTTTCATAGTCGTTTTATTCCGATTGCATTCTGCAAAAAGTCTATGTAAAATATCAGACAAGTTGAGCAATTTAGTGTCTTTCTTCTGACCACTCCATGGCATTGTGATCCCTATATCTAAATTTTGTTAGAAGTGTCTTGTCATGCTGTCGATTATGAGGGTATTTTCGGTTATGCAGCCTACGTAATCTACTTGTTTTATGAAAAATTATTATTACTTGCCTATATTATACATATTTACTTGACGACAGTGGTATCGGTATAGCCAGTACACATTATCCTTGACTGGAAACAAATTAGTGAGAATTTAAGCGTCTTTAGGCATCAGTTCAGTCCAGAAAATAATATTACAGCTATCAGAAATTTCTGCTAAGAATTTGCCAGTGTGCGCCCGGATGACCAGTTTACTATTCTTACGATTGGCGAGCACAAACCAAGGGTCGATTATTATTGTGCGGGAGTATGCTAGGGAGAGAAATGGTGATGGAGGTACTGACAGAATGGGTAGATGTATGGCTAGGTTCTCATAGTGAAGGAAAAAAGAGAGAAATTCGTATGTATTATTTGCGCATTAGTAAAATGGTACTTGCATTTTTTATACGTTCTTCACCATTTTGGTAATGAACTACTCACAAAATTTACCATGTTTCTTACCACATCTACTTTTGATCATGCCGATAATTTCATTGTTATGTTCAAGGCGTCTGAAGACTTCCTTAATATTTCTTAACTATACTTTGTATGAATTTAACTCAAATTTTACAATAGACTCAATTATTTGGTTGATTTGTTATGAGAAAGGAAAAGAAGTTTCATATGTAAGTAACAATATTTTTATTATGAAGATTACGCTTGATGAAGAATAACCTAAATAATTTATGATTTAAGCTGAGCTTGCTTTCTTGCTTTGAATAGAATTTAAGCACATTTAAAACACAGCAAAATTTTAGAGTACTCTGCTTAATCTAATTGATCTCTATAATCTGGTATCGGCGTAGACTCCACATAAATCATGCACAAACTATAACTTATGTGATGATACAAATCGAATATACTCTGAGACTAATTTTTAATTAAGGGGTCCTTTCTTAGAAGCTTGCTGCATCATTTATACGATAATTTCGTATAGCTACCATAAAATAATGATTTTGATTTAATACTATTTAAAATGTTCCTTGAGCCCTATTACAATCTTTTTTTGTTCTAAATCGACTGACATGACTGACTTGGAACCATGAGCAGGACTATCAATTAACGAATTCATTGCCATTTTCTGTGTATCATGTCTGGAATTCAATCCTTGCCTGCCTTTGAATTTAATGGCTGCTTAATTGATAGTAGACATACGAGACCGACTCAAGCCGCTGTCATTACGCTCTAGCGTGTACTCTCCTAAATCAGTAGCTACTCTATTATTGTTATTGTACAGTCTGTCCTTGACTCTATTATGTGGGATAAGTGATCGATGTTCTGATTTGTATTATACTCCGTTTATGTGGGTTCTGTTTTTCTTATGATTACTATTACTATTATCATTATTATTTTTGTTCTTTGTGTTATGATTATTGTTACCATTAATGTCAGTGTTGGTAGCCATATTCCTGTGCTATGGAATTTATTGTTAATTGCCCCACATATTATTATTATTACGTTTATGATTATGATTACGATCATCAATTTTGATAACTTTGCCATGATGCTAAGTTTTAGCCCTGTGTTAACGCGCTTTATATGCTAATTGTTCAGACTGATTATGTTATTTATCATCACGTTAAAGAAGAAGTCTCTTTTTAGCTTAGTCTAGTTTTTATTTTAGTTTCGTTACGTTTATATGATTGTTATCGTAGAAATTGTTTATATTGAACATCTTCGCTATCTTTTATGATCGCTATAGTAACTGTTTCGCTCTCTTCTGTGAGTAAGTCGTGTTATTTTGGATTTAGGCCATCTTTTGAGTAAAATAACTTATATGTATATTTTATTATCATCAATATAGTAAAATTATCAACCCGAGAAATACAAAAATCAGAGACATTAATTAACATAACTATTTGCTTTAACAATAATACATTTAGAAGGTAATAATTTGGGTAATATTTTGGTCATGTGTTAATACTGGTGAGTATAATAAATTGAACATAAAATATGATATCCCAGATATTCATCCTATCCGCAAGAGGAGACTCCATAATAAACAGGGATTTTCGATCCGATTTGATCAAGAACACTCCCGAGCTGTTCTACCGCCGTGTGAAGTTAGCCAAGGGAGACTGCGAGCCTATCTTCAACATCGAGGGTATTAACTTCGCGTACATTAAAATTGCATCTTTGTATGTTGTGGCTACGACACGATTCAACTCATCACCTGCTTTTATTCTTGAATTGTTGCATCGCATTATTGTTGTGATCAAAGATTTTTGTGGGCAGATTACCGAAGAAACAATCAGGAAAAATTTTGTTCTCATTTATGAAATATTGGGTAAAATTCATGTAATATAGACTAAACTATTGACTATGGGCATCCTCAGCTGACTAACACTTCACACATTAAGCCACTCATTGCCAGCGAAGTCGTGTAACAAAAACAAAGCCTAATCGACCTCAAAAAGTTAGGCAATCTATCAATATTTTCAAATCAGACAGTATCTTCAACAGCCTCAAACGTGTCGGTAAGCAAAAACAAAGCCAATTAAATCTTCGTGGACATCTACGAGAAGATCAACATATTATTTAACTCATCAGGGTATATCATCAACTCTTCAATCGACGGGTGCATTCAAATGAAGAGCTACCTCAACGGAAACCCAGCGCTCAAACTAATGCTTAATTAAGATATCACGATGGCTGAGTCCAATACTCCCGGTAGTGTCATATTGGATGACTGCAATTTCCATTAATCAGTCAACTATGGGGAATTTCTTGTCAATAAGTCTTTGAAAATTGATCCACCTTAAGGAGAGTTTGTGGTCATGAATTATAGAATTACCACTGATTTTGCTGCGCCTTTCAAAGTCTTCGCGTTTTTTGAGACTGTCAATCAGTACAAAGTAGAGTTGACAATAAAACTTAAAGCATCGTTCCCTAAAAATGTGACTGCTTCGTATGTAAGTGTGAAGTTCAATGTTCCTAAAAATGCTTCAGGAGTCACACCTGAAGTAGTCGCAAATCAGGGCAACCAGAAGAGCGAATTTATCGAATCTTCCAATTCTGTGGAGTGGGTGATTAAAAAAATGCCAGGAGAGAGCTAATATAGCTTGCTGACAAAGATCACACTTCCACAAGCCAGCACAGTAAACGCTCAGCGTGAGACCGGTCCAATCAGCTTGAATTTCTAAATCCCAATGTACAACATCTCGGGGCTGCAAATAAAATCCTTAAAAGTGCTGCAAGGCTAAGAAAACCCTGCAAAATGGATCAGGTATCTGACTAAAAGCAGCTCGTATGTCTGCAGAATTTGATGATCTGTTAATGTCTTTGCATATTATCATATATTGCTGATGCTTATAATATATACATATATCAAGTTGAGATGATTGAAAAATTCGGGTTCAACGAGTCACCATTATCGGAGGAAGATTGGCTTGAAGTAAACATTGAGTAAAACGTAGATCGGCAACAAGATGAAGACCGACCATCATATGAAACTAAAGACTGTCCGCATGGTTGCATAAGCTGAGCAGTACATTATACTCTATTCATAGCCAGTCCACTCGTTTCAAAAATATCGCAATTGTAACAGGCAGCGTGCTGTTTTTAGCCTTCCTCAAATTTCCAGTCATTCGTCTTCAACCCGGTGTCAGAAGAGTCGGCGCATCCGCTGTATTGGCCTTCCCCTTCTACTATTATCTGAGTGGTCTTGCAACCAGACTGAAAGTCAAGAGAAGTAATTCTTTAATAATGCAGTAAAATTCGCGTACAGAAAACACTTAGTCGAGAACGGATTGCACCAGAGGGTCACCATTTGATTATTGGATAAATAAAATACATACATCGCTACCATCACGATTTGTATGAGATAAAAAGTCAATATATAATTTCAATGCCGCTTTGGTCAAATATCATTTTTTAATATCATAAATTAACAACTTTAAAGTATATTGTATTATAATCTTTACGAGTTTTATCAATATTGCCATTTATTTATACTTTTTGATCAAATAGCGATGATTTCATAAATAATTTTATTAATCAGTCCATTTAAGTAAAAATATTTTTATTGTTTACAATTTTTAATTTTCCACATAATTAACTAGGGTAAAATAATCATCTCTCATCAAATCTAGGATAATGCTTAATTTTTGTTCAATGGTTATGATTTGACGTCATTGAAAGATAATTGATATTCTCCGGTGTTTCCTATAAAGTTCATTCAAATTATAATTAGCATCAAAACTGAAGTCTGTTGTTTGAGTCTTTTCAATAAAAATTCATATTCATTAAAATTCACAATGTCAGCAGTGGATCAGATCTCCATGCTGACTGAAATTATAGAATTGCTGATGGACAATATTTATTCCAAGGCTTCCGCGGTCCCATACACACTGCTCTCAACATTTAATGAAATTGTGGTTTCGATATCTGAGAAGCAGGTGTTCTCTTCGTTTTAGTTCTCCAGTTCCAGTGTGTGTACTTCCGATTTCTATTCTTCACTGCAGACAGCTGTGGACTAGCGGGTTGATAATTCAGGCTCATTAACTTTCATGTGCGGCATAGCGGTGAGTTCGTGGGCTGTCCACATCTGTGCGGCCATCATCAGCATCGGGTTCTGCTTTATTTTGAAAAAGAAGCTGTCAAACTGGATCTTCTCATTGCTTTGAGCTTTCAGTAACTGCTAGGCGGTTTCTATTTCTGACTTCAATGACTGAAGATGAGTAAATGATGTAGTCGAGCTCGGTTGCTTGATTAGGCTTTTAGCCTTCCGTTTGATAGGACACATATAAGGGATTATTCACAAATAAAATTGAATTCTTTGATATTTTACTAACTATAGTTATTCAAAAGATTGGCCGTTTCAGCCCATGAGCGTTAGCTCTAACCTTCCATGTTGAAAGAAGCCTGTTTGGAATAATAAATGATAATAGAATTTCAATCATATTACAAAATTAACAAATCACAATAAATCAATACAACAGATTTGATTATCCTGAGGTCATTTATGAATTCTTATCATCTGAATTGAACATTTGCTTATAATTTTTATATAGATGGTTTCTAAAATAATTTCAGAATCGGACTATTGCTCATTTTTATTGTTGATATATATTGTATGAGCGATATTTTATGGTGTTGCATGCTATTTTGAATGAATTACGGCCTGGATTAAGGTCAGTTGAGTGTTCAATATCTCGTGCAGTTTGTAGGACTCTGCTAGTTTGGGATTCGATTATAATAAAGCTCTTTGATTGTTAGATATGTGTTATTGCAATTATGGCTCATGTATTGTTGCCAGCTATTATAATAATGTGGAAAGTGCACATTTTGGTACTTATTTAAGCAGCTTTGTTATTATTCTATGTCTGATAATGCACTAATATAGAATATTTTTGTTTTCTTCTTTCTATAAGTACTATTTTATTCCGTTTGTTTGGATATTGACAAATATTTCATCAATATACTGCCTTAGCCGATTAATATATTATTAATTCTGCTTGCTGTTAATATTCTATACATGAATATGATTTGGAGTTTGAATTAATACTAACCCTGTGACAGCCCTGACTAACACATGCACCCTAAATTTAGTATTACTATAAAGGCTATAATACTGGAAACATAATCCTCTGTATTTAACA
>APMI01035285.1_pt1 | contig 22896 bp, 23 predicted proteins | sample 667938 | NCBI WGS metagenome assembly APMI01 (sample SAMN01084076, study PRJNA167559) | wastewater metagenome | biome: Wastewater | place: Denmark: Ejby Moelle, Odense | collected 2011-11-28
CGCCCCCGCGGGGGGGAGCCGCAGCGTGAAACGGGCGGCGAAGATTTCGCCCTCGACTCTCTCGCAGCGAACGGCGGCTGCTTCGGGCGGCAGCGCAGGGCGCTGCGTTGCCGCTCCCGCCTGCTCCATGCACCGGATGCCTATCGTGCCCATGCGGTCTTCTCCTCTTGCCTATCGAGGTTCGTCAGTGCGTCACCAGGACGCGGATGCGCGCCCCGTCGGGCAGGTCCCGCACCTGGCGCTCGATCGCCTTGCCCGACCCGCGGTTGTCCCCAGCCCCGATGTAGCGCACGTTGGAGTTGAATCCGCCTTCGCCGGTTAGCGCCGGCGGATACTCATCTCGATCCTTCCCGGCGAGCGAGCGATAGGGCTGGCGTTTGATGTGCTGAAGGGACTCCCTCCGCCGCTCGGCGGCGCCGACCCGGTCGAGGGTAAGGACCGTCGGCTGGCCCATACGCTGGGCATGATCGATATTGGCCGCTGATTCCGGGTAGCGGCTGCGCGAGACCAGTACGTCACGGGGCTTCACGGCAGCCACAGGCGGCCGGGCAACCTCGCTGGCGGCCTTTGCCGCCTGGGGTGCCGCCCGCATGGGGATGACCCGTCTAGCGGCCGCCTTTGCTGCGGCGCTGGCGATCGAGGCTTCCGACACAGTGGGTACGCCAACCGCCACCACTACAGCCGCAACGAATGTGCAGAACAGTTTCATTTCTCCCTCCTTCAACGCAACCACAGCCAAATGCCGGCAATCGACGCTGCCAGCGCTGCAAGCCCAAGCCGCGATCCGAACACCGCTCGGATACCACCGGCGAGCAGATCCCCGCAGGCATGGGCCAGTACATCTCGCAGGAACCGACCGGCGAAGGCCAACAGCAGTCCGGCCAAGAACAGCACGAAGAACCAGCCCGGCATCGCCGAAAACAGGCCTTCGAATAGAGGTGAAGCCGCCCCGATCAGCACGATGCCAATCAAGCTGGTAGCGAGCTTGCGCAGGCTGAGTGTCCAGAACAACCCTGCCAGGACGAGCAATGGAAGCAGCGCTTCCGTTGGCAAGAACATCGATCCGAAACCGAGAGCCTTCATGTCATTACCTCCATTTCGCCAAGAGGGTGCGAGCGGACGAACGCGCCTCACACGTGCGCTCTGCACGTGGCGACAACCGAACCTGGAAACTTGCCGTTCTGCGGTCAGTGCCGCGCCCGGCTCAGGGTCTGGAAGCGCTTCGGAAAGAAGCCCTTCCGGAAAAGGACGAATCGTGAAAGGCAGCTGCGGTGGCTGTAATTTTTATTGCTGCGGAGGCACAGGAGCACCATTCGTGCCACCAAACATCTGCTCCCTGCAAGTCCATGCGAATTGCGAATCGGCTATTGCGCGGCGTCGGTTCGATCAAGCGCGGGTCGGATTACCGCTACCAAATCCGATACCCGTTGTATCCAAACCGTCACAGGAATCGAGAACCGAGTCCTCATCGTCAGGGATAGGCTTGCCACGGCGACCAAGAGCGGGACGAATACGGCCAGGGGCGCCCACCAGCGACTTGCACAAGCTCCGCACGTTCATCCCATTCCCCCGGAGGCGTATCAGCGACCGATCCGCAGTAGGTCACGATCGCGACTGGAAGAGCCAGGCACCGCCAAGTCTCGTATGTCGCGCGCGATCTCCGTCCGGCCCTGCTGCCGCCCGGTTTTGCGGGAACGCAGATGGACGCCACCTTTTTGCAGCAGGGGAGCGCACGCAACCGGGTTACGCGGGCGCAGCCTGACGCCTCCCCCTGCCCCCTTGTTGATGGCAGAGAGATTGGTCTGGAAGCCCTCCGGAACCGTCACCCGCGAGAACTCCGAGCGCGGAATCAGCGCGCCATCGTGGGTCACGACTGAAGTGACCTCCTGCGGCACCACGTCGATGATCCGTGCGGTCGGCTTCACCTCGCGGTATTCGCCGTCGATGAGGATGGGTTTCGGCTTGGCCATGATGCTTTCTCCTTTGGCTGGTTGGAAGTCGGGTACGGGTTTCATTCTGTCGTTGCCAACAAGTCCTCAACACTCACTGGTAGCGCGTCCGGCATTGAATCCGACCGATGTGCTAGCGGTCTCGGCAACGCCTCCGCATCTACTGCCCCTGCGTAGTACCCGCACACCGGGCACTCCGGATCAGGTGTTTCGGGAAAGATGTCCCGGCTCAAACGCTCGAAGCGGCCTTCCCGCCAACTTTCCGTAATCGATGTCGCCAATGGCAGCCAGCCGCAGATGTAGTTCAACAACTCCATCACAAGTAGCGAGGCCGCCCTCTGGTTAAGCCCATACACGCTGGGCGCGGAAAGTTGCGGCTGGTCGCTCACATAACCGGCTTGGCGCCGTGCCTGCGCAGTCGTCGCGTCAAGATATGCATTCAGCGTGCCAGATCGGTCGAAGAGTGCGAGCTGCGTGCATTCAAGGCAGGCGGTCACGCCAGGCACAATGGCGAAATAGCGGGTGCGAAAGTCGAGGGACTCTTCGTTCCCTGTCACCGCCGCCCCAGCGTCGAAATACGGGATGCCGTATTGGAGGCTCACGCGGTTGAGGAAATAGCGTGCTTCGTCGTTGTCCAGCCCGGCTACGATCAAATCTGCCCCTGCCAGGAGCGGTTCCGCCATTCGGTCGTAGAGAGGCTTGTCGAACACGTCGAGACGCAAGGCTGGAAACATCCGACGTAGATTCGCCGCCAGCAGCTTGGCCTTCGATTCACCCACCTTGTCCGGTTGCCCGCCCTGCCAGCGGTTCAGGTTCGAGGTATCGAGCGTATCGTCGTCGATCACCACCAGTCCGCCAATTCCGCTACGGGCGAGGCTCTCGGCAAGGATGCTGCCCAATCCACCGCAACCAGCGAGCGCCACCGTTATCCCGCTGAGCAGTGCCTGCTTCTCCGCCGGAATGAAGTCCCGCTGGCGGCAGAACATCTCGTCGGCGTGGATCGCCATAACGGATGGGCCGGACGTCATGCGCTCGAAGCGCTCACCGATCACGTCGAAATGCGTCGCCGGAAGAAAACGCGGCCTGCGCCGGCCATCGACCAGGCGCGCATCGACACCATGCTGCGCGAGTACGATCGACAAATTGAAGATATGCCGCGCTGGCCCGATGTGCGGGTGCTGCGCCAGCATCGGTTCGAAGGACTCACGCAGATAGCGATCGAAGGTAGTGTCATCGCTATCGTCAATTCCTGAAAACCCCGCGTTCTTCGCAAACCAGTGGTCGTGGATATTGATAAGGCAGTTGAAGTCCGAAGCGGCAAAGCCAACCAGCATGCCGTTCAACACATCAGGCTGTAGCTGCACATTGCCTGCCGATTGGCGTACAAAGCAGTCCGGCGCGAAGAGCTTGAGCGGTGCGTTGTGCGGCACCACCACCAGAATCCCATCATTCGTCACGACAGCCCGCGCCCAAAGATAGCTGAGCGCTTCGCTGCGCTTGCCGGGGGCGAGATGGTAGGCATGCAGGCGTTCCATGACCGGGGCGGCAATACGAATGGTGAGCTTCATCGGGCTTCCCTTCATTTGGAGAGTTCGGCGAAAAAGCCGGCCAGGAACTTGGCGGTGTTGTCGCCCCGGGCGGGGTTGTCCTCGCGATAACGCCAGGCGTTGTCCGCATAGCTGTAGCAAATCCAGGTGAAGTTGCGAATCGGAGGGGCGTCGTGGTAGGCCTTGTCCCGGAAAGCGTTGAAGCGCCCGGAAAGCTGCTCGATCAAGGCGGCGTTCTGCCTGTGCAGCACGTAGATGCCGATGGGGGGCCGTGCGGGAAAGTCGTCGAGCAAGACCAACAGATCGATGTAGTCGGGGCGGAAGCCGTCGGGCAGGGGGAAATTGCGCACGATCATGTGTTCGCCGTTCTCGCCGATCCGGGCGATCCGCCTTTCGCCGTTCGCTGGCAGATCGAAGCTATCCAGGAAGTTCTGGACGCGGGTAGCCTCTGCTTGCAGCAGGCCGCGTTTGCGGAACGAAATCGTGTTCATGGCGGATCCTTTCGTCGGATTGGTTATCGGCGGACGTTGCGGTGGCAGACGGCATACTCCGCCTGCTCTTGGAAGGCGGCGAGTGAGATCATTCGTGCCTGTCCTCATCCGCTTGGCCGCCGACTACGCGGAGATTTCCGCGCGGTCGCCCGCTGTGGATGCTCTCGATGTCTCTTGCGTGTTCAGCAGAAACCTCTGAAGCCTCGCGCTTGGTACGGGCAATGAGGCGCACGGTATAGACGGAGGCTGGTGCGCAAGCGAGCTTCACGATCAGGAACGAGAGTTCCAGCGTGAGCAGCACGGCCACCATGAGCCAGCGGAACTCCTTGGCGGCGCCACCGACCTTCGCATCCTGCTGGATTTCATGCAGCGCGATGTAGCGCATCAGGGGATCATTGCGCTCCAGAACCCAACGGGGATCGCGCTGCTTCTGCGCGTCGAGATCGATCGCCTGTGCGTGGTACTCAGCCTGTTTGCGGTCGAGGACCGTCGTCAGTTGCGCAATACTCTGCTCGACGGTGCCTATGCGGGTCTGCCAAGCGCGCACATCGTTCGAGACGCCCGTGGCCAGTACCGCGGCCTCCGCCTCCTGGCGCTTCGCTTCGCGGTATCTCGGTCCTTCGCCGCGGATGTAGCCTGGCAAGCCGCCATCCGCTTCGCGCCCTGCCTCGATTCGGGCTTGCGAAGCGTTCCGGTTGGCCGTGTCGCGATCGGTCAGGGCTTGTTCGACCTGACGTTGCAGCGCGGCACGCTCAAGCTGCCGAGCTTCGATCTCCTTAGTGATCGGGTCGAGCAGACTGGCCTTCAATTCCTCCTTGCGCTTGGCATACTCGATCTCGATAGGAACGTTGCGCGCCGTGCGTTGATCTTGCAGATGTGCTTCGATTGTGTCCCCGAACATCCACAGCGTGACGCCCGTGGCCGTCGCCTGCGCTAGCAGGAAGGCGAAAAGCACCCTGGCCGTAGCCTTGAACCAATAGGCCTTGCCCGGCGGCTCGGTACGTAAGACGCCGGCAAGCTCCCAGTCCGATGCTGCGATCGCTTGGTCGATCCCAAAGACGATGGCCCCGACGAGCAGGCCCAGCGGCAATGCTACCCATAGCGGCAAGAAGGAAGCCCAGAAGGCCGTCCAGGCGATCGCCGCGAGCACGCCGAGAGCAAGCAGCAAGGCTGCGTTCGCCACAATGGTCATGCGGTCGAAGTGGTTCGACACGCTGGCAAGGTCAAAGTCGGCCCTGGCGATACAGCAGGCGAGGCGCAGCAGGCGGTCGGGGCGGCGTTCGGCATTCATGGTTTCACTCCCAAGGCAGGTTGAGGGCGTCGAGGTCGAAGGGCAGGTGGGCGATGTTCAGCAGGCGCGGAACGAGCCGGAATTCGGCTGACTTTTCGACCCCGTCGAGACTGGTGGCGACCAACCGAAAACGTTCGGGCTGGCTGCCGGCCTCCACGACCAGGGTTCCGGCCGACTGAGCGGGGTAGGCTTCGCCACGCTCCGGGGCCTCGATACGAACTGCGCGCGAGCCCTCGACGGTCCAAGAAAAGGACGCCTCGTCGCCGATCAATGCAGTCTTCTCAGAGGCATCGAGTGAAATAGTGACGGGCGGCGCCACGACCTGGATCGTCTTGCTCAACTTCTCGATCCCGAGCAGCGGCGACAGGTGCGCATGACGGCCGATGGCGTCCAATTCGATACGCAGTTCGCCCAAGCGCTGCGGTACGATGTCGATACCGCCGGCCGGACCTGAGGCATGTTCTTGTGTGCCTTCTTCGCCCATCACGCGCAGCGTGCAGGCGTCGGCGTCGCTATGCCAGGCAATGCGCGAGACCGCACCGAGGACGATCCGCTCAGCCACGCGCAACTCGGCGCTGGGAACGAAAATGCGCGGCTGGATCAGAAGTTCGGCGCTCTCTCCGCCGGCGGTCAGGCGCACAGTAATCGGCTCGGCACCCACTCCAATGCGCCGCCGACCGGCGGCTGGTACAGCGATGCGATCGGCACCCGCGATTTCCAGCACACCGGCCATTTCGCTTTCCCATTCCAGCACCACCTCGGTCTCGGCTTCTGGATAAAGGTTGTCGCAACGCAAATCGACGACCGAACCGATCCGCCCGCGGGCGGCGTAATCGGCCAGTTCTTCGAACGTGGCAGCGGAGATCATCACGCCCACCCTCCGACGCAACGGCGCACGCGCGTCGTGCAATCTTCATGGAAACGGTACAAATGGGGATCACAGCAGTGAGCCACCGCCTGCGAGCACAAGTGCTGCAGGTCAATCAGACTCTTGGTCACCAATTGATGGTGTTCAGCGCCCGCGGCGGATGCCAAACGACGTGCCTGTTCGAACACTTCGAACACGCCTGGCTGGGTATCTGACTTTCCACCCAGCCGCCATGCCCGCGCGCGCGCATGGATCTCGCCAATCCAGCCTCGGCACAGCGCATTCCACACCTGTGTGAAATGCAGAGGATCGCCAGACAGCAGCTCGGCGAGATCGGCGGCGCGTCTCTGGAAGCGGCGTTGGGATGCGGACTTGGACATGGTCTTTCTCCTGAAAATGAACGAAAGCGTTCAACCCGGAGCAGGCGAGGCGATGTATTGCGCCTCGCGGTGCTGTGCCGTCCCGCCGCTACTGCGGCGCCCGGCCTGGGTTTACGCTCACCGCAAGGCGCAGCGCCCTGACGGTGATTTCAGTTCAACGAGAAAGACCTAACTTTGAATCGAGCACCACGCATTGGCGGTGCCTCTTATTGCCAGTCCAACAAAGCACATTGCGTGCCAGCAAATTCAGAGCTTGGACAATTTGGGGGCATCGAACGTCTCGACTCGCCGCGCATTACTCAGGGGTTGCTTGCTTGGTCGACAATGCATTGAGACTTCAGGCGGGTTTCAAGCCAGTTTCTGTCGCCATACTTGGCGACCCCTAAGTAAAGCGCGTTTTTCACCTATCGTGCAAAGGCGCACTATCATGACCCGAGAAGCAGACACAACTGGTAGCGGAGGTGCTAGCTCCCGACGCGTTCACGACACATTGAGATGTCGTGGCAACAAGAACGACGGGCGCATTCAGCAACTCGCAGCCTTGACAAAAAAATAGCCGTCTGCAGTGATTCTGGTGTAATCGAACTCAACCGCAATGACACCGCCGATCGGCGGTTTGGCGTCTTTGCTGCATTCGCAATAGCCGAAAACGGTTTCACCGCTGCCGACCCAGAAGCCCCCTTCAGCGTGGGAAACAACGGTACAAGTCTCGAACTCGATCGCGTCACCTGTAACAGCGCCCACCGGTGCAGGCTGCGCCAACAGACGCGCTACAGCTATCAACAATGCGTCCGATCCGTATTGCATATTATCCGTTGTTCTTCGACTGTCCAGGATTCCATTGCCGATAGCTCGGGCAACAAACGCCAGCCAGCTGCCATCCGCCATCGCGTCGGCGATCATCCGCTTGGTAAGGCGCTCATCGATCATGCATCGCTTTTCTTCGATATAGTCGAGCAATGCAAGAAATCCGACAATGGTTGCCAAGCGCCAATCCTCTTGATCGCTGGTCCCGCTGGGCGTGGGCGCATGGCCATGCGCTTTTTGGTTGCGAATCTTCTTCAAGCCGCTGGCAAATTGGTTTCGTAAACCAAAAGACAACTGAAACGAGGCGTTTTCGGGAACACCATCGCGAGCCAGCACATCAGCATCAGGCGTCATGGCTCCTTCAATGAATTCAAAAGGCAAAGCAGCAAAATCGAAATAGTGCTTGCCTGCAAGGTAGTGCCGAAAATGCTCGCCCAATACTCGTTTGAGTTCCTGTCCCGATACGGCGGGAGCATGGATCAGATTCGGTTCCGTGTGGTGGTTGTATTGCTTCTTCACCTTGTCGTACACCATCGTCACAATAGGATTTTTCCGTGTCCATGCAGTGCGCAATATCCGCTCCCACACGATGCCCGCCTCATGCAGGTCGATTGCTTGACGCATAGCATCAGCCAAGTTCCGGATCATCATGATCGGCTGCTGCTTTTCGCCATACCCGGCGAGTAGTGGCTTGGCGAATGAAGCGATGATGTTGGGACGGTTTGCTACCGCCGTTACCACATCCCGCTGATGCGTGGAACTGAACAAGATGATCGGAAGCGATGGATCGTAATGGCTAATCAGAAGCGCCAACAGCGGCAACGCCTGAATCTCACCGCCTTCCTCGCCGTTGGCGATCCGCTGCGCAGCGCGCCAGGCGACTTGGAATTGAGGGTCGGCCAGATACTTTGCCCCGATGGAATTGCACAGCCTGACGAGGCGTTCCATAAATGCCTTGCGCGCTTCTGGATTATCGTTCCACAGCCGCAAGTCCAGCAGAAGCACATCACATTCCGGAATGCTGATCTTTCGTGGTAACGCCCAATCCTCGACCGGGTTGAGACGTTCCAGCGTAGCGAGTAGGTAGTCGGCAGACGAGACACATCGAATGCGGGCCAAGTCACTAGCCGCATAGTGCCACCGGCCTTGCTCAGTATGCGCCTCAGCTGGATGGTAATTCGCTCCAAGTAGCACCGTGGCCAGCACGTGCTGATAGCCCATGGCGAACTGATCGTCCACCAGAAGGATGCGTACGTCCTTGCGACGGCCAAATATGCCACCATCGCTGACAAGTCCCGTCTGACCGAAGGACGAACTCTTGGACCGCTTGATTTCCAGGAGGCCCAGTTGTTCCAGTATTCGACGCAACGCCTGCCTGGCAAGAGACCCCGCCTCGATCAGCGACATGCACTGCTGGCGAATTCCGTCGGACAACCCGCTTGTCAATATGAAGGGGCCAATCAGATTCGCCACCGCATGCCGATCACCCGGCTTTAAGAATTCCTGCCGCCAGGCCTCGCAGACAGTCTCAAGGCACTTCTTGCGATCCGCAGGATTGTCGTAATCGTGGAAGGTGGTGGTTACGCGCCGCAAATTTGCCAAATCGGCGACCAACAGCGGAGCATCCTGACGATGCGGCGGCTGAGCCTGACGGAGTAGGGAATAGGCATCCGGGTCATTGGCGTCCAATACCGCCTCGGCCAGCCAGTCTGTCCCGAGTTTACAGACCTCATACCCCTGAATCCACGGTAATACATTGTGGAACGCGAACAGGTTGCGCTGTACAAACCCGTCGCGCGAGAGCGACGGCAGATTCAGGATGAGGATGCGTAGCTTTGGCCCCGAGGAATCATCGTTGCCATAAAGCGCCAGCGAAAGCGCCATCGCCCAATCATAGGCTGTCACGTAGCGGGACACCGCGATCGTTTCGGCCTCCGGTACGCCATCCCATACGACGACGAAGGTGTATTCCTTGCTACGGCGCTTGAGTGCCTCTGCGATCTTGGAAAGGCCGTCGCCGGACACCCCCCACAACAAGGCGAAATCGCGCTGGTACGAAAAAACGGCGCAGTCGGCATCGGAGTCCCGATGCCACGCAGGAGCATCCGTAAGGACGGAGTATCCGGCTCCTATGGCAATGGCTTTCAGCGCATGAACGATCACATCGCTTGCCGCCTCAGGCATCGCGCCCTCCTTGTCGCCATGCGGCAACCAAACCCTCAAGATCTTCCTTCGTAACCGGCTGGCTCACGTTCCGCCCGAGAATCTTATTAACCGCACGCAACGAGTCAGTTCCCTCCAAATTCGCGTCTCCGGTCAACAGGCGCATTGCAGGCTGTCGATTTAGGCTGCTGTCGTTGGGGTCGCGGCAGCGCTCGAGCGCGGCGCCGGCCAACCGCCTGTAGAGGCGTTCCATGGTGGCATCCAGCACGGGCTTGATTCCCTTTAACGCAGGGTCGTCCTTGTCTACCGGCACGCGGTCGATCAAGTCCGCCAAGTCCCTCAGTGTCGGAATGCCATTTTCGGAACCCGCTCGCGGTGCGGGGGTCGGAACGATCACGGTCGACGGCATGTTTTCCAGCAGAGGCGAAGCCGGGCGCAAACCCAAGGCGTCGAGCACCTCGCGCTGACCGATGACCTGATGGTGGCCCGCCGCGCTGACCAGCCGCTCCACCAGATGCTCCAATTCACGCACGTTACCCGGGAACGGCTGGGCCTCCAGCAACACCTGCGCCTCGGCGGAAAGCGACAGCCCCTCCTTGCCCTGCCGTGAGGAATAATCTTCCACGAAACCGCGGGCGAGCGGCGCGATGTCGGTCTGCCGTTCACGCATAGGCGGCATGGTGATGGGGACTGTATTGATGCGATACAGCAGGTCGCCGCGAAACTCTCCTGACGATACCCGGCTTACCAGATCGCGGGAGGTGGCGCAGACGAGACGGATATCGACTGAAATTTCACTAGCTCCACCAACGCGCACGATCTTGCGTTCCTGGAGCACGCGCAGAACCTTCGCCTGAACGTCCAGCGCCATATCGCCGATCTCATCGAGGAACAGCGTGCCGCCACTGGCCAGTTCGAAGCGACCTTTACGCTGGGTGGTGGCACCAGTGAAGGCCCCCTTCTCGTGCCCAAACAGTTCGGATTCGACCAACTCCTTGGGAATCGCAGCCACATTCACCGCGACGAATGGACCATCGCTGCGCCGGGACATTCGATGGACGTAGCGAGCAAGGACCTCCTTGCCCGTGCCGCTTTCTCCCAGGATCAGCACCGAGGCATCGACCCCGGCATGCATGAACGCCTGACGGAAAGCAGCGAAGGTCGCCGGAGCATCGGCACGAACCGAGATATCGAGTTCGAGCAACGCCCGTTGAACCTCGACGTCCATCCGGCCATAGCGCAGCAGCGCCCGCTTCAATTCACTGGCGCCGAGCTTGTGTTTCGATAGATAAGGCGTGTCAGTCCCGCCAATTTCCTCTTGGCGCTTGCTCGTCAACATGAGAACCGGCAGGTCATGGAATTCCTTCTCCAAGTGCCGCTGCACCGTCAAGCCAAAAAGATCGTCGCCCGTCTGCCCGGCTGGGCGACCATTGGCGTCCCGGTCCCCTGAATCGAACTGCACGTCGAGCAAGACGAGAGACCAATTCCCCTTATCCACCGCTTGGCGCACAACGGCGTAATCGTTGACGAGCCGTGTACCTTCCTCCCGCTGGCCGGAACAGAACACTACTTCGGCCCAGGCCGACGTCTTGCCGGCGCCGTGTCCTCCATTGGTCAATCCCACGCCTTGGAGAAACACGAGGCGCTCGGTTTCATCACTCGCGAATTGATCGTCCACCACGAGAATGCGGGGTAGGCTCATGGCAACACGATCCCCCTAGGCAATGCGTCAAGGGTGTCACGCAGCAGCTCTGCCTTGTCCAAGACCACCTGCCACCTAGCGAGCAATTCCGCATCAGACACCGCGTCGTCGCCCTTATCCCATTCGGCGAGCAACCCGGACAGTGCCTCCTGCATACTCCTCGCCGCTTCACTCAGACGGTTGGCCGCACCGCGCGCATCGAAGCATGCAAGATAGGCTTCGTGAGCCGCGGTGCGGAGGGCATTGCGTTGATCCTCTGCAAGCGCGGCCAGCGGCGCACATTCATCCACCAACCTCGCAGGGCTGAACCCCGTTTCAATTTCGTCTGCAAGCGCAACGGCTTCCCCAGCGTCATTCGAAAAGTGACGCAGCGCGGGCCACCCGGCGCCGTGCCTCAACAACACGACGACTTCGGGCGTCTTATTGAGAATTTCGTTCTCTAGCCAGGAATGTTTCAAGCGGCCACGGACTACTGCCGTGCGACTCACTCCTGACGGCGAGATTCTTTGTGTCCGAAACGTCATACCCCTTCCCACGCGGCCAGCAACTGAGCGATTACATCCTTTGATAGCTCCTCTCTGCGCGTCACCATTCGCGCACTTGGCAACAGTATTGCCAAGCCTTCGTACTCCTGAAAAGCCTTCTCTCTCAGATCAGGATCGGCATCGACGGATTGCCCTTTCTCCTTCGCAAGTAACACAAGGTAATAAGCAATAAGGTGCTCCGTTACAGGCCTTGGGACCAACAAATCCCACTTGGGAGATCCCTGATCAACACTTTTCATGAAATCGATCTGGCGATTTGGATTCGCATTGAACTCTCTCGGCAGTCGATCGAGCCGCTCCCTCTCAAGCGGCACAACCCCATCGGCAACCTGCTTCACCGGGACTGGCTCACCGTCGATGCTCAGCAAGACGATGAATTGACTATTGGCCGCGCTTGCCTTCGCCTCCCAATTGCTTTGACGTTTCCCTCCCCCCGTCCCTGGATGTACGAAACAGAGAAAAGCGTCGTTGCTGAGGTCACTAGGCTGCTTTACCTCTTGAGCGCTGAAAAGCGTCATCAACTGATTGAAGGCATTATGTCTTGGCTTCCCGTTTATTGCCTTGTGATCGTGCCAATAGTATTTCACGGGGCCACCTCACCATTGGTCAACATCTTGAATTCACAGGCACAAAACTCAAACACAAGTTCGCCGATACCTAAGCGGACTCTCGACTCATCGCCGCATGCAGCAGCATGCACACCAATAGGAATACGCTGGATCAAATCCACAAACGGGCGGTGAAAGTCACCAAATTCTCTGGCCGCACGAATTCCGTCTTCTCTATGCCCAATTTGCTCATTGAGAAAGCGAACGAACTGTTCGCGATTCGACAGCCACGCTTGCGTTGATGTGACAGCAAAGGTAGTAGTTACCCCATCATTGCAAGAGGAGAAAGTAATGTCGTTCGCATGCAGTTTGTTGTAAGCAACGTGTTGCGCGACCACCCGGCCTATGAACGCGACAAGATGACCATGGGTGTTAAGCGGATTAGCCCGTCTTGGCAGAATTACTTCAGTGCTCAGTTCTGTCGACGGCGCCAAGAATGACATGCTTGTTGTATTAATGGTACATAGATACGCCCGCATAACTTCCCAAGACAGCGCCTCATCGGCTTCGTCTGGTTTATACAGTTTGAAGAAGCGGTCCTTAGCTGAGGATAGAAATTCGACCGCAAAAGTCTTAACATTGTTTGGATCAGCCGACAGGAATGTTTTCGCATCTGACCAATTGGAAACGCTGCGAGTCCCGGCTATTTCCCAGGATTCAGTACCTAAGAATCCTTGGAATGCTACGCAGAACTTGAAATAGGCATTCGTCTTGTCGTTCGACCATTCTGCCAACCTCCCGACCATCAATTTGAGCAGCTCGCTTGAGGTATTGGCGCTCAGATCTCTTGCTAATTGCGGGATCAGTTGCTGCAATAACAAAGCGGCAACACCAGCAACATGATTAGCATTCCTATATTGACTAGGATTATGCGCAATTTCCACCGACTCTTTCAACGGCGGTATCTCTACGACTTTGTGCGGAATGAACAATTGGGCAATCGCAGATTGACGTCCAAGCAGAACATCCAAGGGGTCATGGATGATCGCCGCGATTTCATGGGCATCCTCCTGGGTCTTGTGAACTGCTTCAGTCAAGCTGCGTAGGGGGCTGAGGAGCTGGTTGTACATCGATTTGTATTTCTTCAGCTCCTCAACCTTCGAAGCCTCCCGCCGACGGAGGTGCGTCGCGAGAACACTAAGCTGCGCAGTAACCAGAGTCTGAACGAATGCCCGCAGGTGGAGCACCAAACATGGGGGAAGTTTCTCGAATGCTTCCTGGTTCTTGAGGAGCAGATAGCAGCCTGCGGGGCCGACATGACTAGCGAGCTTTGTGGCTCGCCCTGGGTATCCAATATGGACGTAGATATTATTATTATCTTCGTCAAATACGCACTTGTACAACTGATCCACTGACAGCAGTGGCTCCGATGTCAGCGTTCCATCTGGAGTCTGCCAGATCTTTACAATGGGTGATTCTTGCTTTGCAAGAACATAAGTCAGCCATCTACGGCCACGCTCTCTTTTTCTGATCTTCATCAATTGCGGGACAAGAATTCCCCAATGGATGTCCTTTCCATATTCGTCTTTTCTTGTACCCCCATAGAAATTCTCGGCACGATCGTTAGCAACAGCGATGCCGGCGGCCTTATGAAGAAAGCACAGAGCGGAAATTTCAGATGCTTTACCCGTTTCCCGCTCGATCGCTTCTAGCAGCTCCTTTTCGGCCTCCACGTAGGCGTGAACCCATAGAACATCGGTCTTGACACTTTCCCAGCACCCTTGGCAGCCAAGAACGAGTTCTTTCTGCGCCTTCTGCAAGGCCTTGGCCACATCTTCTTGCTTTGCCCCGTCTTTCAGCATCTTCGTGAGAACCGGTTTCACGGCGTCTCGAACGGGATCGCCTTCGCGCTTACATTTGAAGATAGTCACGGAGTTGCCCCACCAGACGATCCCCCTTGTAGGTGACCGCTTCTTGCGTAAACCAGCCCGCCCGATAGGTAAATACGTTGTTTCGGTTCGTGAGGTCGCCGATGGTCTTGCGAGGCGGGAGCGTCTCATACACGTCGATGTAGGCATTGATCCGCTCAGATGCCAGTTCTTCCCACAGGGCATCCTGCTCCACCAGGCGCCCGGCGCTGGTGTTGATGAAGATTGCGCCGTCGCGCAGCATCCCCAAGCGCTCACGCGACACGATATGCGCTGGGCCATAGGGCGAGAGATGAACGGAGAGCACATCCGCCCAACGAAACAAGTCGTCGATTTCCAAGTACTGTGCGCCCTTGCTCTCCCATTCCGGATAGCGATGGCGGCTCCAGTAGGCAATGTCCATGTGAAAGGCTCGTGCAATCTCGGCCACCCTTTGGCCGATCAGGCCGAAGCCGAGAAGTCCGAGCTTCTTGCCCCGCAAAAGGCGCTGCGGAATGTGCTCGACTGATGGAACGCGTTTGCCCGTCTTTAGCAGTTCGTAGGCCCAACTCCCACGCTTGGTATCTTGGACGGTTTCGACCAGATGCCTACTCACTGCGAGCATCCCGGCGAATGTCATCTCCGCGACGGAGTCGGTACCATAGTCGGGGATATACGTGATCTGAATACCCCGGCTACGGGCCAATTCCATATTGACTCTGTGATCCGCCAGATTCGTCCAGAAACCAAGGTACCGAAGCTGTGGATTTGCAAGGAGAACCTCATCGGGGATATTCGTCCAGCAGGTGATCACACCATCGGCGCCCTGTAGACGATCGTTCAACTCCGCAACCGTCATTTCCTCCTGTGCAAGTTGCGTCCAGCACATGGGCGCTTCTGTCTGGTCCGCCTCCTCCTGGAGGCGACGCATGATCTCCTTCGGATCGAGCCCACCATACTCGACCAACTCATCAGAGAGGCTACGCAGTTCGTCCCACTGACTTTGGAGCAATATGATGCGATCGAGCACGACGAGTTTGCGCAATCGTCTGGAGGTAGTAGGCGCTGACGACGCGACGGAGAGTTCTTCAATGCTGTTCATACCAGTGCTCGATCAAGACCACCAGAAAAAGAGAATACCGTTCCGTTGAGGTACTCCGCCTCCGGCGTTGTAAGAAATGCAATGAACTTGGCCAGTTCGGTCGGAGAAGCAATCCGTTTGGCGGGAATATCGACCGCCCACTCGTCATATTTCGCGCCCCACGCCTCCGCCTCGGTCGCTTCAGGCGCTGGCGCGTCCTGGGGGCGCCCAATCGCCAAGTTCCTCACCATGGGTGTATCGATAAAACCTAGGCAGACCACAAATGAGGCAACCCCCCGGTTTGCGTACTCATCTCCCACCATTTTGGACAGCGCGAAAAGGCCCGATCGCGCGAGCGAAGACATGAAGTAGTCACGTTGCGGGGTCTTGGCATAGATGGACGAGAGAAAAATCAGCCTTCCGAAGCCCCGTTCGGCCATCGCGGGCGCGAACTTCTGGGTGGCGAATACGGCCTGCCCTAGGACCATCTCCATGTCGCTCTCCCAGTCGGTTCGCGAGAGGGAGGAGAGATAACGATTCTTTGGGTGGCCCGTGCCGCACACGAAGACGTCCGGCGCAAAGTCGTGCGCGTCGAGCGTAGCGAGAATTCGTTCCTGGTCTGCCGCGTAAGCGAGATTCCCAGGCGCAGTTAAGACCTGGACGTCGGGCGCCTCTGCCAAGATAGTCGAGCGCGCCGCGTCAAGATGAGAGCTGTCGCGGCTCGATAACGCAACATTTGCCCCCTCCTGTGCAAGTTGACGGGCGATTTCAAAACCGACACCCCGAGAACTGGCTGAGACATACGCCTTCAACGGATGCGGCCGGGCGGAAAGGTTCCGGCTCATCGCTTTCTCGCCGCAAACCAACCCCAGCTGAGCGCCCCGTCGTCCACCGCCCTGACGATGCCTGAATAACGTCTAGCTAGAAACGCGTAGGTTTCGTCTCCGGCGGCTGCAAGTGCTTCTGTTCTGGGAACAAGTTCTTGGTAGGTCATCCGCATATCAACGGGGCGAAGCTCTGCCTGAACGACCTCGAACCCCGATTGCTTGATCAGCGCGAGATACTGCTCAAAGCTTAAGCCAGCCGCCCATTTCACATCCTCGTAGACTCTCGCCCTCAGCGACGCATCGAGTTCCTGCTTGGACAGTTGAGGGACAAAATCAGAAATGACCAAAGCCCCCCCCACTTCAAGCAGGTCGCAAATACCCTGCATTGCTCCGCGCTTGTCGTGCGCGAACAGCAGTCCCTCTTGGCTGAATATGTGCGTGAACGGTGCCGTGTCGCCGGCCACCGCCCTGATCAGACTGGCACTTCCCTCCTTGAATGCCAATTGGCCGCGGCTCCTCTCGCCACACTGGTTCCGGAGACGCTTGGCGTGCCTGATCTGTGCACTGCTGATGTCGACGCCCAGTCCCAAGCAGGCGTATCGATCGGTAATCTGCGACAACGTCGCCCCGGTGCCACAACACACATCGAGCGCGCGCGATCCTGCGCCAAGAGGACTAACGCGCTGCAGCAGGTTAATAACATGCTCTCGGGATCGCTGATAGGCATCCTCCAAGTCTTGCCCCGGTTCCGCGTCAGCCTCGACGTAGTTCTCAAACATGCCAACACTGAGGCTGTGCTCCCGCAAGTCCCACGAACGCTCGTAGTAGTCCGCGTACTGGTCGAAGAACGCCTTTACCGGCGCCTCGACGTCATCGATACTGCTGGGCATAGCCTGCCGATCAGCGCTGTTATGATGCTGGGGTATCATTTCGAGAGCTCTTGGTAACGCCCATCCCGCAGGACAAAAAGGCCGATCGGTTTGATGACGTCCCCCTTGGCGTCGAACGACAGTACACCGGACGCCCCAACGTAGTCACGAACCTGCAATAGATAGTCGCGAATCGCCTCGCCATTGACAGCCTTGTTTGAGGAGGCTGCAGCGGCGATGGCCTTGAGAATCAGCGCGGTTGCGTCATAGGCGGTATCTGAAGTAATGCCGGCCTCCACGCCAAAAGCATTCTTGTACTTCTCCTTGAATGCGGCAGTCGCAGCAGATTCCCCCAACGGCTTGGCGTACACGGTCCCATTGAGAACGCCACCCGTCTTTTCCGGAACCTGGGGATCTTCAAACCCGCTGGTGGCGAAGATCGGCAGGGAGAGGCCGACTGCAGAGTAGGCGCTGCCAAGGACAATGGCTGCCTCGGGAAAGCCGATGAAGAAGAGTGCGTTTGCCCCCGATTCCTTGATCTTCAGAAGTTGCGTCCGAAAATCTCGCGCCCCTTGGTCGAAGCTCTCGGCTGCAGCAATTTGCACCTCCGGCCCCAGGTGTGACCGGAGGGCGGCCTCCATTGCAATCCCGTACTCGTTATTGACTCTGAGAATGGCCAGCTTCGAGAGTTTCGAATTCTTGATATGACTCGCGATGGCGGCCGCTTCAAACGTGTCACTGGGCCACGTCCGGAATACAAAATCTCCGGCATCGCTGACCTTCGGGGCACTTGCGCCTGGCGACACAAGCGCAACCTTGCGTTCATTCATCAGCGGCGCAACGGCAAGTGTCACCCCGCTGGTCACGTCACCCATCACCGCCTTGACGCCATCGATTTCCACCAGTTTCTGCGCGGCGTTAACGCCCACTGCAGCCTCACCACGCGAGTCTTCAACCTGCAATCGAACCTTGATGCCCGGGTTCGTCGAGGTGAAATCCTGCAGCGCCAGTTCAGCACCACGTTTGGAGTTCTGCCCATAGCTCGCAGCTGCGCCTGTCAAGGGAACCAGCACGCCGACGGATACAGTCCCATCTCCTGATTTTCCGAACCAGCCACCGCGCCATGCGAACAAGGCCAATCCAGCCATGAGAATGGCGACCAGCGCCAGTGTTTGTCTTCTTGTCATCGCAATTCTCCTGAATTCTCACGCTGAACCACATCCTCGTGAGTAACCACAACATAACTACCAATGCTTTCGGGAACCCGGAAGTGGTGGGCCACGCCGGCCTCCGGTTCGTCGGCCAAAAAGAGCCTCTTCCCAGCGAGCACCGCCATTGCCCAGGCCAGCTTCTTCTTCTCGCCACCGCTAAGTTGCCCCGCCCGCTTCTCAGGGTTCAGATTTTCCGCCCACTCGGAAAAAGCCTCAGCAAACCGCCCGAAACCGCCAACGCCGAGGGCCACCTCAAGGTTCTCTTCGACGGTCAAATTCACAAATACGTTGTCGGTTTGCCGCATATAGCTGATGCCCAATCGGGCGCGCTCATGGGCAGGCTCGTAAGTGATATCGTCGCCAAGGAATACTATGCGTCCCTCATCGATCCGGGCCGGCTCTATGCCGGCTATCGCGTTCAACAGAGTACTCTTGCCACATCCGTTCGGCCCTGTGATGCGAACGTGGTCCCCCGCGTGAACCACAAAGTCGAGCTGATCGATAATTCGCCGAACCCCCACGCGAACACGAAGGCCCTCCACGTGCAACAGGGGCGTCCCATCCGGATCGCCGCGCCGTATCCAGTCGAAATGCAAGCCGCTCACGAATTTCGCCCCGTCCTGAGGACGCCGTCAGCTAGATACCAAGTCTCATCGCAAGTCGGCGCTATGCGTTCGTGCTGATGCTCAATGAGCACAAAGGTTTTCCCGTGCAACCGGCGGACCTCATCCAACAACACCATGAAACCGTCCGCTGAATCTTTGTCCAACCCTGCGAGCGGCTCATCCAGCAGCCACAGTTCAGCTCTCGACTGCAGGAGTCTTGCGATCGCCACCCGCTTCATCTGGCCCACAGACAACTTGTCAGCGGACGATGACGCGCGGTCTTCCATACCCACCCGTCGCAGATTCTCCATGGCTTCCTGCCTAGAATCCTTTTCCTGTCGACGAACGCGAGACCACGCCACCAATGCCGACACAGAATTCTGGCGGACGAAACCAGGAGTAGCTGCGAGCACGTTCTCGATCACCGTCATCGTGGGGAACAGGCGGATGCCCTGCCACAACCGCCCAACACCGGCACGGGCGACCTCTACCGGGTCGCAGCGTGTCACATCAAGATTGCTCCCGTTGATCCACAGATGTATGCGGCCAAAATCGGGCCGAACAAAGCCCGAAAGAACGTTGATGAGCGTAGTCTTGCCAGCGCCGTTATCTCCGCGCAACAAAATCGCGCTGCGAGCGGGCAACGAGAACGAAACCTGGTCAAGAATGCGTTGCCCCCCGAAGGAGAGGCTCACGCCCTCTGCTTTCCCAACGCAACCCGTTGCCTGCCGATCAGGCACTCGAGCGGCGGGTATCGCTTTTCCCATGGGCAACGCTTGCGATCTCATCGTTCTCATTCAAACCGGTACTTTCCAGCCAGCCCCTGCGGGCGCCAGTGCATCATCAGCACTAACAGCAAGCCATATGCCAGCAGCCGCACGTTCGCAGCCACCGAGTCCGGGATGGTCAGAAATCGAAGCACCTCCGGCAATCCGATCAATACGGCCGCGCCGATCAGCGGGCCTCGAATGTTCCCGGTGCCGCCCACGATCGCCATGCTGAGCATAAGAATCGAACTGTCCAACGAAAAGGACGTCGGATCGATGTAGCTCATGTAAGCCGCATACATCCCGCCAGCCATGCCGACCATGGCTGAAGCAACGAGGAATGCCTGGACCTTCAACGTCCGCGTCTGAATACCCAGGGAGCGGGCCGCAAGCTCGTCGTCACGCATAGCCTGCAAGTTCCTCCCGAACGGGCTGAGCTTGAGCAACGCCAAGATGCCAGCCACCAGAGCGACAATCAAGCCGTACAATGCAGATATGCTACCAGAAGTAGCAAAAACGCCACCAAGAATCGCAGGTCTTGGAATGCCTGACATTCCCAGCGGTCCTCCCGTCAAATTCGTCCAGTTATAGATCGCCGAATAAATAACCACTTGTACGGCAAGGCTGATCATCACGAAATAATCAGCGCGGAATCGCCATGCGGGAAGCGAGACGAGGAGACTGAGAGCCCCGGAAACGACAGCCGAGAAGAGGAGCGATGGCACAAACCCGAGACCCAGCTTGGTGACGGCAAGCGCAGACGCATAGGCTCCCACTCCGAAGTACGCGGCGTGCGCCACCTGAAGCAATCCGCTGTAACCGATCAACAAGTTCAGCGACAGCGCCACAATCACGTATATCTCGTAGTACACAAGGAGGTGAAGTATGTAGTTCATCAGTCAGACCTTTTCTTCGAGCCTCAACCTGCGGCCAAACAGGCCTTCCGGCCTGACAAACAACACGAGTGCCAGCAAAATGAAAGTGATTGCCTCTTCCCACTGGGAGGAAGCGGTCCAAACCACCTCATTTCTGACCACTCCCAGACCGAAGCCGACCAACGCAGCACCACCCAAAGAACCGCGCCCGCCGATGATGGTGGCCGCCACCCCGGTCAAGACGGCCTTCAGTCCCCCGTGCGGATCGAATCCCACATCATGAGCCGTAGCAAGGGCCGCCATGGTCGCCATAGCCGCACTCAACGCGAAAACCAGACGCCTGAGCTGTCGCACATCCCGCCCCAGCAAGCTCAACAGCACTGCGTTGTCCGACATGGCCCGAAACTGGAGACCCAGAGGGCTTCTGTCCAACCAAACGAAGAAGCCCGCGAGCGACGCCACCGCTGCGGCTGCCCCCCAAACTTGCGCCGAAGTGAACCGTATTTCCCCAAATACAAGATTTTGGAGTTGCCCCGTATGCAGCACCTGCGCATCAGGCCCCCAGAGGAGAACAACGACTTGGACGATAACCAGCAGCGCCCCCAGTGACGCTATCAAGTGGATTTCGGATGGTGCCCCTTTGCGTGACAGGGGCCAGTGGATTAGCTCCTCGCATGCGACACCGACAACACAGGCAATCCCCGTCGTCAAGACGATGCCGATCCACCACGCCAAACCTGCCTCGTTCGACGCAAGCAGCACGTACGGCGCCAACGCGAATATGCCCCCCAACGCGACATGAAATGTGCGCGTCGCGCTGTAAACCAGGCTGAAGGCCACCCCCATGACGGCGAACAGCAATCCTTGTACGACTCCGTTAAGAGCGATTTGCATGTTGTTCTCTAGATGTTCAAGACCTATTGTCGGCCAATACGGCAAGTATCATGCCAAAGCGGAACCGGGTCGAAATTCGTGGCTTCGGGAGCTTCGGCCTGAACGACTGCCCGCCCGCCAGGCACGTAATCCCAAGACGGGCGCCCCGGTGACCGTCCAGACAAAACGGGTTCCCGCCTTCAAGGCAGGGAAGGAACTGCGAGAACGCGTGATGGCATCGGCGTCTTGCTAGCGGGTGCCGCCGGCATGAGGGGAGGCATCGGCTGGTCTGTCGCCCACACCCAAACCTTTTGGCCGGCTGCCGCGACCGCCTTCGCCTTGATGGTCCGCTCCTTGGGGTCCATGAATGCGCTGAGCACGTGCAGGGGAACCGGTCGCGGTCCGGCGTCGAGTAGCAAGGCATTTGGAAAGGCCGCCCCGCTCCGGGCGTCATAGCGCAGCGGCTTGACGAAGCGGCGTTGCTGGGCCACCAGGGCGTCGATCAGGGGCAGTTCATGTACGCCCTCGATGGGAATCCAGTGCTCGCTGGCGAGCATCAGGCTCGCCGCATCAATTTCATAGGTATATTCGCGGCGGGCGCGAATTAGGGCGGCCATGACTAGGCGGACCGGGTATCCAGTGTCGGCATCACGTGCCTCGAATAGCGGAGCGAACACCCGCTCGATCCGCTCCCAACTCCGGCAGGGGATCAGCAGCGGCGCATCCGGCATGTGCCGAATCCAGACCCGTCGGCTTTGGCTCGTCGCCTCGCTCGCCTTGAACTCGCCGATCACGACGGCCAGGGGCGTCTGCCCGTCCTTTGGGCGCAGCACAGCCAGTTTCTCGCGCCGACGTTGTGCCGCTTCGGCCTTGCCGCTCTCGCTGAAAGGTTCGGGCACATACAAACGCTCGGCCAGCGGCACACCCTTGACCATGATCTCCTCCGCGGCCTCCAGCAGGTACTTGCGCAGCACACCCTGATTGCGCTTGCCCGCCATCGCCGGGCTCCAGCGATTGAAGCCCGCGCGCTCAAACAGGAAGTGCATCAAGGCCCGTAAGGTCATCTGCCGCCGCGGCACGCTGATCTCCGCCACATCCTGGGGTTCGCCGCGCGGCACGCCGCGCCCGAGCACCCGTGTCCAGGGGAAATCCACCCGCAATTCGACCCGACCCGGTTCCGACTCCACCACCGCTTCACCGACCAGTTCGCCCAGACCGGACTGCTGGACCTCCAGCTCGTAGGAGGGGCAGCCCGGATGGTGGGTGCTGCCACTATCCGGCATGCGCTTGACCACGAACTGGCGATGCAATGCCACATACATCTCGACGCCGCCCGGCACGCACAGGCAGCGCGGCCGCTCGGGCGTCTCGTAGACGTGGGCGAGCGCCTCCTGCAATTGTGGATCGTCCGCGCCGATCACGCGGCCCTTGATGGCGAAGCGTTGGGAGTCCATGGCGAGCTCAAATCAGCTCGTCTAGCAGTTCCGCCAGCGTCGGCTTGGGCCGGGGCAACAGTTCCCGCACAGCACTGCGCTCGCCGATGCCCAGGATCGCGCCCACCTGATCCTCGTCGGCCCCGCGCTCATACAT
>APMI01019204.1_pt1 | contig 22852 bp, 25 predicted proteins | sample 667938 | NCBI WGS metagenome assembly APMI01 (sample SAMN01084076, study PRJNA167559) | wastewater metagenome | biome: Wastewater | place: Denmark: Ejby Moelle, Odense | collected 2011-11-28
GAAGTATTCAGTGAGAAAAATATTCTAAGGAACATTAACATGCTTATCGAACAATTTCCGTTCATGAAGGAACAAGAAGCACGGGTACCCATTCACTTATGTAGGAAATTTGTCAACACAGGATATCGCACAAACTAAAGAAACTACCGATTGATTAAATCAAGCAAATTACAAAGAAAATTTAAAATGCATCCAAGCTCAAGAAGTCGCCATACGTGCCTGAGTCGCCAGTGATGAGCCAATGGGACGATGAGCTAATTGCATAACCTTTTATTTATTCACAAATGCGTGAAATGCCTGAAAAAAACTCAATTTCAGCGAAGGAAACATAGTGCCACAAGCAACAGAAAGATTAGAAATTAATAAAATCAGAGACTCTAGACACACAGGCCGATAGTAATAAAATATCGACGATCCACGAGGGGGAGAACAGGGAGGAAGCTTAGAAACATGATTTAGTATTATGAATTTTGTCTGAATATTTGCAAGTCATTGTAACAGAAATGGATAAAATTTAGTAGTTTACATATTGAGAGTTAAGTTTAAATAATATTTAAGCAAATGTCAGAGAAAGTAACTCTTGCTCTATATGACATCACCAACGGATTGGCCAAATCCATGAGCATGATGTTCATCGGCCAACAGGTCGACGCTGTTTACCATAGCTCCCTTATAGTATTCGGCCGCGAGTACTATTTCGGAGGAGGTATCTGCTGGGACCCACCAGAACAAACTCCTTATGGAAAGCCCATATAAAAAATAGAAATGGGCAACACTGAAATCCCAAAATAAGTGTTTTAAGACTACTTAAAAGACCTGGGACCCAAGTATACTGCAGAGAAGTATCATTTGATCGATCACAACTGTAATAACTTCACAGATGAGGCTTGTGAATTCTTGACAGGCAAATCGATCCCCAAGAAGGTGCTGAATCAGGCCAAAGAGCTACTGGATACTCCGGGCGGACAAATGCTGAAGCCATTCTTGCTGCAGATGCAAGGTAACATTCAGAGCCCCCCTCCAGGCATGTACGGATGATCGCTATATTACAAGACTGTATTACTATTTGCACAACTCCAATATTTAATATAAATTCTGAAACAACTACCAGACTCTATTTTATGATTTATAACATTTAAACATAGGACCTATGAATGCTGAAGTAAATGTCAAGTCGGATACTCTCGAGGAAGACGTCTCAGACACAATCGTAATCAAGCTCTAACTCAGTTGCGAGATCTGAAGAACATATGGACAAAACTACAGTATGTGCTTGTACCCCGATTTGAAATACATAATAATCCATAAGCAGTGAAGGAATTGCGCAACTGTAACAATTGACATTATGAAGGGGACTTATGGGGACCTCTCATTTTCTGCCTGCTACTCTCCTTGTACGCCATCCGTAATCTAGTGTACTGAACCTGGGGATGGAGAGCCAAGACAAGGGAAAATCGTTCGGAGTACTCTTCCTGGTCATGTGGGGAGGAGCATTCGTTGTCACCATAAATACTAAGCTTCTGGGTGGTCATATTTCGTTCTTCCAGTGTGTTTGTGTACTAGGATATTGCGTATTTCCTATCGTACTTGCTGCAGTAGCAATCTACGCACTTAAAATAGTAAGCGTTCACACACTAATACTAAAAATAATCGTATCGGGAGTAGCATTGCTCTGGTCTACTTTTAGTAATTGCTCTATAATGTAGGCTCTATTTCATTCATGAATGTGATGATTGACGATGACAAAAAATATATTGCTACTTTTCCTATCTTCCTGTTTTACTTGTTCATTGATTGGTTTACTCTTTTTATTTGAAACTAATTTCCCTGGTCTTTTTTAATGCTTTATTTAATTGAAAAGATCTGATATTTTAATAAGTTAATAAATGAAAGGTATGTAAATCAGTTCTCATCTTCTGCTTCACCTTCACCTTCACCCTCTCCTTCATCGAATCCGCCATGTTCGCTACTCATCAATGAGACAATAAAATCAAATAGTTCTTCTCTGCTTATTTTTTTGTCATGGTTTTCGTCCACCATTCGGATGAACTCTTAAATTTGAGAATCGTCTACCTCTCCACCAGATTAGTCACAGAACTTCTGAATTGCATTCTTGATTTCCTTGCTGGATAGGTATCCACTCTGGTCTACGTCTAGTTAATTAAATATTTTATTGAAATTTGATCTAAGTTACTCCTCTAAAGCATTTTGACCCTGCTCATTCATATAGGTTTCGACTTCCTGCTGATTTACAGTTTTCTCAGTACCTATTTGGGCTGGCTCGGCTTGTGCACTGAAGTTTTCGAACCCTCCCATGAAGAGGGGAGAGAACATATTGGCCATAAAGTTGGCAAACTAAACTCTGCTGATCCTGCCGTCATGATTAGTGTCGCATGCAGTTACGAATTACTTGATTTCGGCTTCATTCAGTGGCTCATTAGATCCCATCTGTTGATTAAGTGCTTATACAGCAGCTCTGATCTACTTAGATTCTATAAATCCGTTCTCATTCAAATCAATTTGATCAAATATTTTATTGATTTCCTTGATGAACTCGGGTGGCAGTTTGTTAAGAACATCTGCGTTTGCTTGAGCGGGATGCGCTTATTTTTTCTACTCTGATTTCTTAGCAGCTACTGACTCTTGTTTTGAAGCAACAGGTTCATGTTTTGCAGGTACAGGTTCTGGTTTAGATACAGCATGCACTGCTTCGTGTTTGTGCGATTATGGCTATCGATGCGCGTGCTTATCCTTCTCAGGCTTACCGGCATCATTTACTTTAGCTGCGATATTGGATGCCTTTTTAGTGATGTCTTCTGCTTTTTTAGGGTTGTATGCAAGCTCGTACTTTTTGTCATCCTTACTCACATTAAATTTGGAGTTGAATTCGAACTTCTCGCCCTTCTCGAGCATCTAGAAGTACTTTGCAGCATACTCGATTATGTTGGGAGGCTGATCACGCAATATTTATCTAGTTAAGTCTGCTAATATTTCTTGAAAGCCTGCTGGCACTGGGTATTTCTGGAGATACTTGCTAGCCATATTGTTATTTAATACTGAGAAGTTATATTTATTTAAATATATAATCGCATGGTCATTTATCATCAGACTGAGAGTTTTCTTATATTTTAATGCTGTCATGAAAACACTCTCACATAGTTATATTGTCGATTTATAGTAAAATTATAATTAAATCATCATGATTTGCCAAAGCATATATTTGACACTTCTATTGTTGCTGACCATTGTTAGCACCGATGACCCTGCAATTGAAACAATCGACATCACCAACTTCATCGTATTCCCGCAGATTGTGAAGCAGAAAATACCGCCTAAGACAATCAATAAACTAGTTTTTGAGAGTGTTACAGAGAGCGTACAGGACATCAACTTCGAATTGTCTGCCTATCTTTACGTGCACGAAGGAGCACTCTCTGGTGACGAGATCTATAACCTTTCTAACTACGGCGGCTACTCCTCTCGGTGCAAGGTCTATAAAACTGACCTCAAACTCAAGCAGCTCAAGTAGTACGTATATAATGAGAAACCACAAGATACTATTATCATATAAAGAAATGAGACTTCAAGCACAGGAGTCATTGCCAGTATTTTTACCCTTCACGATAAAGGGGTTATCAAGACCGTTGACATTGTGGTTGTTAATCAACTCGATAAATATCATCCTCCAGTTATCACTGACATCAACTGGTTTTATGGTAATTCATACTCATTAATCTAAAGACAAAGTTTTGGTATTAGTGACTTCGATCAATCTACTCAGTTTTTACAGCTAGAAGATCAATTATACACGGTTTCAAAGTCTGCGATGAATTTATAACAAATTGATTCATTTAGTCAAACTCACACTTCCTCACCGGTTCGCAATTATGTTGAAGTGGAAGATCTGATCAAAGTTGACAACATGGAGTCAAACAGAGACAACCTAAGGAAACGATTTTTTACATTTTCATCAAAAGAGATCAACATTTATGAGATAGTTACTCCTACTGAAGTCTCACTGTTTGCTTCAATATAAGATCTCAAATCAACGACAGGCCTTCGAGATATTGTATACTTCGGAGGCTACTTCTATGCAGTAGGCTTGAATTCTCTCTATATTTTGGATATCAACAATGTTACCGATGTCAAGGTTAGAGTTGCAAAGTTAAATGGCACATGCTCGCACTTATAAAGATTCCAGTCAACTTTGCACGTGACATGCAATTACAACAAAATCAACTATGTACTTGAATTAAATGTTCTTGGGTTTCACGTTTCCATTAATAGGTATTACGCTAATGAGGATATTGAAGGTAAAGCGATTACTAGAAGAGTGGGTACTGCAAAAATGGCCATCATGACTGACAATGACATCAGAATTATGAGCTATGGACTCAATAAGCATGTACTGCTCGAATATGAAGATGTGCAACCTGAGTTCTAGTTTGGAGTTCGTTTCGGTATTGAACTAACTCCTGTCAAGGTTATTTCAAATGACAGATTAATGGGTATGGTACTGTTTTCACCTGAGAAGCTATCTGTTCTACAAATTGAGCAGATCCCTCCTGAGCTATATTGTTAATTCCCAGCTGATCAAGTAGGAGCCGAATACCAAATTCTGATGCAGTTCAACACTTCAAGGTGCAGCTATATCAAACGAGAAGAGGAGTTCTTTTACGGCAACATTGAAGGAATCTGCTAAATATCAGTTCCTTATTTGATCCAGTCTAGACAGATCCAGTTACAGGCCAAGCATAGTAACATTATAATGGTAATTTTGGTATTTGTTCTACTGGGATTGGTTCTGTTAATCGCAGCTTGTGTCATCAAGTACAACCGTTCACTTTAAACCAGATTCGAAAAAATGCAGAAGAAGCTGGAGCAGATGAAAATTTTGGCATCCAAAGACAAAAAATCATCTATTTGATTATTGTAAATTATATGCAGTATAAATTTCACTCACCAGTATACTATTATTATGTATTTTAAAAACCAATAAAAATTGTTATTCCAAATTCCCTCAATTGAATGAAAAATGAATTCACATAGAATGCGGGCATTTATATTTATTATTTCTTTAACTTACCAATTATTAACAAATGCACAGCAAAAGCGAGAAGAAGGGATATCGTCAGTCTTATATGGTTAGAAAGTATGCTCGCTCTGACGAGAAGAGGAAGTAGCACAGGGATCCCATAATTTTTATGATCATTGACGACGATTTTATAGGCATTCATATGCCCTACGCTTTATCAAACGATGCCATCAAGTGTCTCATAAAAGAGCGAGGAGCAACATGGGAGCCCAACTTTAAAATATGGAAAATGCCAAAATCAGTGTTCACCGAAGTAAGATCGGAAATGCCCAGAATTTTGCCAGAAGCTCTTATTTAAGACATCCCTGCGTTTCTAGAACGAGCCTGTAGGCCAATGCCTGAACGTTTAAGAATTCTGGAAACAAATCAAATTATTACATATGATCCTTTGGACAAAAGAATACAAGCCAAAAATAATCCTCTATACAATAAACTGTACGAATTTCAGAAGGAGAGCTTAGAACTCTGCATTAAGAATTTTGGTAGGCTTATGATAGCTGATGAAATGGGCATCGGAAAGACTCTGCAATCTTTGGCCTGTGCGTTTGCTTACGAGAGTGATTGGCCTCTACTTATCATCTGTCCATCAGCTCTAAAACATGTATGGTATGATTAAGTGCGCAAGTGGTTAGGTGAGCGGATCAGAAAATAATACATCCAAGTTGTAGAGAAGTTTGGTACAGTGCTTGATTTTACTGTGCTAAGAATCGTTATTTATTCTTACGAAATTGCAGCTAAATCAGTGGAGTACCTTATGAAATTCAACACAGTAATAGCTGATTAGGCTCATTACCTAAAGAACACTAGTGCAAAAAGGACTTAAAGCTTGGTACCGTTTCTAACATCAAGAAAACGTATATTTTTGTTAAGTGGTACGCCCGCACTGGCAAAACCTAAATAAGTTTACAACTTAATTCAGATAATTCGACCAGATATCTATCATAGTTTTAAATAGTTTGGAGATCGTTATTGTGTATTAGAAAGGAACAAATGGTCACACAAGATGGAGTATGATGGGTGCAGAAATAGCGCTGAGCTACACTATTTGCTTAAAAATAAAATTATGATCAGGAGACTTAAACATTAAGTACTCAATCAACTGCCATAAAAGCAACGACAGACTATTGATATAGAGTCTAATAAAACTTATGTGAAGGAAATAAAAGATCTAATGAGCTCTAAATAAATACCTATTGATATCTTACAAAACAATGAAAAACTAACTCAATACGGTCAAAGTTCAGATAATTTTTCACCTCTTAACCGATGCTATCTGCTTACAGGCCTTGCCAAAATACAAGGAGTTAATGATTATTTGACTTCTCTGTTGGAAAACGATGTAAAGATCTTAATATTTGCTCATCATCAAGCTGTACTCGATGAAATTGAACAGCATCTCAATCAAATTAAAGTGGAAAGCATTAGAATAGATGGTAACACAAGCAGTGAGCTAAGGAAAAGAAATATAAGAAATTTCCAATAAAACAGTAGTATTAGAGCTGCAGTCCTGAGTATCACTGCTGCAGGAGTAGGAATTACACTCACAGCCGCATCAACTGTCGTGTTCGCATAGTTACATTGGACTCCTGCCAATTTGATTCAGGCTGAAGACCGAGCTCATCGCATTGGGCAAAAATCATGTGTAAATGTTCACTATTTAATTGGTTAAAATACAATCGATCACATTCTGCTGAAACAGCTGTAGAAAAAGTTGGGTACAACTGGAAATATCTTGAATGGAAGTAAATAAAAGTTAGAAGCAGATACAACAGAAAAAGGAGCGGTTGGTCGCTGGTCAAAGCCTAAGTTTGAACTTGCACAATCACAGCCACAAACTCAGCGCAGTATTCTCGAATATGCTAGAAGCACCAAATCACAGGACTAAAATAAGTAATCGGATATAGATGAAGAGTAAATCCCTGAGGATGAGATAGAACGCATGATCAAAAATAAGGAGAAATAAATACGCGAAAAAAGCAAAATCAAAGTATTGGGAACGCACTATGAGTCTAAGATGTAGGGCAAAAACTGATCTTTTCACTATTAATTCTATTGCTATAATAATTTAATCTAGAAGGCGTAACGAAATATAATGGGTTGTCATCAGAGTAAGAGTAAAAAAGTATCAACACGCTAACTGCTAAATCATGACTTAGTTTCGAAAGAGGCTCACGTTTATTTTTCAACTGAGTGCATCAGCAACCTGGATGCTGATTGCTTACTGATCTTGTCTCGCGGGCACAAATCACTAAAGGATAATTAGTTTATAAAATCGTTACCCAAGGGCAAGGTTGAGAGATTGCTTTCAGACTACGCTGCTGCACTTGAGACTGCTCCAGACAGTCCTGGAATGATAATTTACAGAAATTTCATATTTGGGCTCGAGTATCAACAGATCTGCATTCTTCATCTCTCTGAAAAGCTATTTGAAGCCGAAACAGGCATAGGTCAAGATAATATTTGGCTGTGGTCCAGATTGCAGGATGTTGTTGGACTATGTGGAGTAGATAGTCTTGTAATCACATAAATGGAATGGAAAAAGTGGCCCAACAAAATTAACTTGTTTAAAACAATATAGAGGTTCTTTAACACTCAATCACAAGAGACATCGATTGTGTTCGTCTGCCAGAACAAAAACTCACAGTAATTCTACATGCGGATATCAGAAGACCTGTACGGCGTTTCTTAGGCTTGAGCTGAAAGCAATCACTGACATTATAATATTGGCCTCATATTGAGTTCATTTACTGATAGCTGTATGATCATCAATATCTACTGTATTATTTTCATAATTTAATATCGACTTAAATGTATATTATATAAAAAACCGAAAAAATATGCAAATCACTTTAAATGGCAAAGTTTAACGATAGGAGTGTATGGCTTTGATTATGAAGTTCTTGTAGCCCTTGAAATATCTGATATCTCATGAAATGAAGAAGCAGACTTCAAGCTTGTAGTTTTTGAGTTCGTCGATCTCTGGTCCATATTGGACACTGCTCGATGGACAGTACTTTTTTGAGGCTTATAGTTATTAAGGTAGGAGTCTAGAGACTTTTCTTAATGGCTTTAAGATTAGCAAATTAAATTACAGAGCTGCATCTTAATATTAATTATATTAATTGAAACTAATGCAATGATTATACTACTATTAATGAGAAGTATTAAATTTATTAAGCATGTAAAGATAAAATATCAGCGCTTGCCCTGATCCTTGTTAGCTGGGTTATTATTGTACAGGTTCTGGTTGATTAAACTCTCCATGTTCATGCGACTGCTGGTGAATACTCCTTAGAAATTAACAGAGCTCAGTCTTACTGGATGGCGGCTATTGGCTTGGTTGTTCATGGCCATCTGTGCTTGCTGTTGCTGATATAACTGTGGGATATTCTGCTGCATTCCCATGTTGTTAGGCTCGCTACGTTCCTCTTGAGTTATTTCCTATATTAAAAACATAAATTACTCGTTCATCCAAGAATAGCAGTCCTGGTAATTTCTTTATCATTGTGATGCGATATCCTGGTTTTCTATACAAAATATTGCCTGTTAATTCTAGTTACTTAAGATAGGGCAACTCCGCCAGTTTCTCTACATCAAAAAATTCAGTGATTTTGTTTGAGTTGGCAAATAGATGTTGTAATCTTAACAATTTCTGAATGTTCTGGAAGTTCTTAAGCCCATTGTCGTCTATTTTTAGACACTTAATTGGAAGCTTACCCTCAAATGAATTGGGATCAATTTGCCTTATCTTGTTATGGTGTACATCCAGTTATTTCAATTGCTTCAAATTTTACAGACAGTCAATTTTAATAATCTAATTTTTAGATGCTTTCAAAATTTTGAGCTATCCAAGCTTACACAGATGTAATCCATAAAAGTCCTTCAGCAAGTTAATGCTCAAATCTAAGATTTATAAATTTTGGCATCCGTTTAATCCCTTCTGCACTGACAAATCGTTATTGTAGTGTAGAGTTTAGATTTTGTTGGACTGCAGGATTAATATTTTGAGGTTCGGCATATATCCGATCATCTTGACTGTCGAGAACTAGTTATTACTCAAGTCAAGCTCTTCTAGTTTAGGGAAGGTCTTGGAGTTAAATGTCTCTTAGAAATCTTTAAGTTTGCATCCCTTCAACTATAACTCCTTAATTTCATCAGCCATTCTACCTCTGAGACTTTCCTTCAAAATTTATTCAGTGAGACGTCCTGTGAAGTGCTCCTTAGCCTGCTGATGTTCAGGATTCTAAATTGAAATTCCATCTAGGACTTTAAGCTTTTTCAACAAATACACGGTATAGTATCTATAGTTATTTTACTTAGATATGGGATTGCCTGACAAGTCTAAAATAATAAGCTTAGTGAGCCCAGTCAAGTATTTAATATGCTTAGAATCGTTTATTTTATTGTTTCCAATATAGAGCTCCATCAAGCTCCAAAGCTCAGGAAATCCTTCAAGTGTTTCTATCTCATTGTCTTCCAATGAGAGCTCTTTGAGATTTTTCAAATTTTATATACCTGAAACTTCTGCAATTTTATTTTTACCCAACTATATTTTTTTGAGATAAACCAATCCCTCCAAGCAACTAATTTTAGTGATCAGATTTTTCTATAAATTTAGCTACTCAAGCAATTTGCAATGATCAATGAACTGAATGGCAGCAATCTGATTATTAGACAAGTTAAGCTGCCTCAAGTTAGTCAGTCCTTAAAGTCCTCTCATTGAGGAGATCTTCATATGGGTTAGATTGACGCTCTCAATGCTGAGCTTCCAATCAACTCCATCAAGTGTTTTAGATTGCATGATTTTGCAGTTTTCTCTCATTAAATCATCAGTTATTTCATTGGTGTTTGTGTCTTACTTCTCCAATAACATGAATTTCTATTTGGGACAGTGATTAAGCCACTCAAGGTTGGGAAATATTTTCGCCAATTTGAGCATAACTCGATGATCATCTTCAAATGGGTTAAACAGGACATTAATTTACTTCAAACTGTCACTAGCTAACTGCAGAATATTCAGACTTTCTTCTGAAGCTAGTGAGTTGTGGCTTATATCAAGGTGCTCAAGTTTCAATGCACTTATACCAGCAAGAGTTATGATTCTGTTGTGACTGGCATCAAGTTTCTTTAGATTTTTAAGGTTCTCCAACTCAACCAAATTAGAAAGCTGATTATAAGAAATTACAAGGACTTCCAAGTTGACAAATGAAGAAATAAAAGGCAGTGACTTGATCTTTAAATTAGACAGATTTGCAAACTGAAGTACAGACGGGTCTTCGATATTTAGTTTTTTAATGTCAAATTATTCACTACCCTCAAATAGTAAGTTCTCATTAAGTTCATAATACAAATTAGATCGACTAAGACAGTATTTAAAATAGTTGATTAGCATTACCTTCAAATTACCGATATCGAATCGATCGAGGTCACCGGCTTGGATCTAAAGGTTAGGATTATTCTTTTATTCAATGCTCTCAAATTGGTACCCACTGATTTACTCTACCAACATGTTGTATATGTTGTTGATATCTTTTTAATAGGTACTGTAGTTCTTTGCACTGATAAACTCGTCATCATTTGTTTCTAATAATGCTACTGTTTCATTGAAATCAGCAATTCTATTCTGATTAGGATTGTTGAGCACGTACTCGTACTCCACCAAATACTCAGGAATGACCAAGTTGTGATCCATCACGAACCACATTTTATGCAATCGATTGTTCTCAGTGACTTTGTTGTCGTAGGTTCGACAAGCTGCATAATAACCTTCTTGGAAGTTGACTTTGCCTTTCCTATACAACTCGCTTGGAGGCACACTTGGGTCGAAAAATGGATACTAGTTATCTATTTATTCTTTCACCATCAGCACCTTGCATATCAAAATAGAACCTGTAGGAAGCAAGGTTAGATTACCTAGGTTCCTCTTTGTTATGAAATCTATATTTAATTAAATGTACTTTTTCCCAATTTATTGTTCTTCTGTTGCACATCAATATGGTGAGTAATTCGGGGCAAGTCCACGCCTAATATTGTATTGAAGAGAGGAACAAAAGGGCAGATGCCTAATTTTTTGGCCTAGTCTGATGATCTAAATCCTTCTTCTATCACGTGCTCGAGTTAAGATGGCACGTTTGGATCGATACCGTAAAATAAATATTAAAGTTGTTTCTTCGAGTTTACACTGGAGATATCGGCTAGCATTTCCATTTTTTCTTCAAATTTATTCTTAAGGAATCTATTGTGAATTCGTACTACTTTTGTGATGTGGATGCCATTAATATCGTATTTTTCGAGGTCTTCAGCAGAAAATCTTGTAGCCATTAAATCCTTGCAGCTTCTCAACCACTTATCGCTTACTTTACCCTCTTCAAGTCGGATGTTGCCTCCTGTCTCGAACTAGGCAAGTAGTTTTCTAATTGAGGTTTTGTTGACTTAGCGTAATTTTTTAGTCACTGAGTCATAGACTACTTCAATGTGATTTATCTCTTCTTTTTTAAGTTTGTATATTTCTTTAAGTTCCTTAGTTTTGGTGATTTACTCTCCGATGTCGTTGATTTTCAAGAACAAGTTAGCAAGATCTTCGTTGAGTCCATCCAGCTTAATCTTTGACGCTTTTTCTGCCAGTTTGCTAAGAGTGGAGAAAGCCCTTTCGATGGTCTTGATCCTCATGTTGTAGTACATCTTTTTGCGCATTAGTGTTGACTCTGCAAATGCTTTCGCTTAATCACTAATAGCTAGTGTGTCTAACTTAACTATGTTTCGCAGATGATACAACACATATGTTTGATAGTTACACAAGTTACATATCGGATTCTACCCAAAATGTGGATCATAAAACGAAAGTATTTTGAGATTGGGTAGCCTGTTTAAATTTAAAACTTCTTTGAATGAACATATTTTATTACCGCTTATGTTAAGATCAGTTAAGCTTACCAATGAATCGAGACTTGTTTTGATGCTATCAATGTTATTGCCTGCAACCCAAAGCTCTTTGAGACTTACAAGATTGTCTAACTTTTCAAGTACTTCAATTTTATTATCACAGATCCATAGCGTCTCAAGAGCAGTCAAATTTTATAGTCCTTGAATAGCTTTGATGGAATTGTGAGAAAGATATAAGTGTTTAAGGCTAACGCATTTATCCAGGCCGTCTATTTTGCTGATTTCATTTTAGTTGAGCCAAAGGTATTACAGCTTGGTTGCATCTTGTAGTCCCTTTGTTACAAATTATTTACTTCGATTGAACCTATACCGCAGTTAATAAGAGTGAGACTTTTGAGCCCTCTGAACTTATTAATAACATGCATAGCTCCAAAATCTTCGAGGACGAGCTCAATTGTTTATATCTTATCGATTTCCTTCATGTGGCTCTCTTTGAACCCATTCATTCGTTTCTGCATAGTGATAGGCGTACAATGATGTCCATGAGGACAGTGTCTGATTTCTTGGCGATTACTTTCTCAGTTTTCTCTTTCTAGGTGAGCTCCATTCAAAATATAATTCAAACAATAAGAGTATAAATATCAGTTATCACTGCATTATAAAACAACCTCATAATCTGTAATATGGTATCCGCAATATCAACATACAAGAAAATATAACATCAAATAGGACAAATGCTGACACTCAAAATCAGTTATTCAGAATATGGAACACTGACACTGTACATGACCCTTTGTCGCTCTATCATTGATTATTATTGTCTGGTTTTGCTGACTGGTTGCTGTTGAAGTTGAGGATTCAAAGTAGGTCTACCTTGTTTGAGTTGGCTAGCATAGTTTTATTCTGTTACTACTGCCTTTTATTATCTTACATGTGCTCTTGCCGGATCCACTCCAGCTACCCTCCGATGATTTCGTGCGTGTACTTTTTAGTAGTGCTTAGTCTTTTGCGATTATGGCACTTGACTCTAGGTTTCTACTTTCCATCGACTAATATATTATTAGAATTATTAAATGCTACGAATCAGAAAATATTCCACCATGATTTATTGTGAGCTGAATCGGTGTGCTTCTGCTCTACTACTTATACTCCATCGCCTCCACCGATGTTGAAAATAGACCAAAATCCCTCGCTTTATGGCTGGACTGATGAGCTATGGCTGTGAGGTAGCCTCTACTTTATGTACGAGTTCAAACCTGAGTGATGGCTACCAAGGTTGCCTGCAATGAGGCCAGCAATCAGCACAAGTACGTACTTGATTATCCCACCTTTGTTTTGATTCCTTCCTGCTTCGATGTCTTTTGAGAGCCTGGCCCTTTGTTTTTCGAGACTGTCAATTTCTAATTTTAAGTTGTCCATCTCGTCATTAGCATCGTTCAGTAGCGCTGCATTGGAGCTTATCTTAGGGCTTGATGATACCATAGACTGGAATGACTGCCTGTTAGTCCCTGCTATCGATGGCTCCTTAGTTGATTTGAGTACACTACCAGTCCCTCTTATGCTTGAAGTGTTAATAAAAAGCTTTATACTTTGGCAAATGCTGCTCTTTAACTATGAGGTACCCTCATCGACTGAATTTGGCTTGCGCTCGAGCAGCACGTACTCTATCAGAAACTTGTTTTTCTGGGACAATATTTTAGCATACTAGGGGTCCACATACTTGATAGTCAGGACAGGGATGGTCACAGTTTCTCTCAGATTGATGATACCTTTGGAGGGATTAGCCTCGAATGCACTACTGTCTGTAGATTTTATCTGAATACAATAGAGTATACTTTGTATACGACATAGCGATCTTTGTTGGAGTTTCTGAGCACAATCTCGCCTTTCATCCTGCGATCAGTGGAGGAGAGCGGAACGAAGTTGATTTAGTTGCCGGATGCAACTTCTAACATGGTCTAACTTACTATATAATATAAGAAGTATAAATAAGAACAATATGTGTACAAATATAGTGCGAGTAGATGATGTATAATATAATCTGACAAAATCCAAAGAATCACAAAATGTTCATAATTAGACGCTCCAAAGTAGGGTCCACTGTTACGGCTGAGTTACTATTGCACTGTCGCTTTGTTGCGTCATAGCTGGCACTTCCGCAGTCTTGGCATAAATTTGTATGTAAATTAAAATATTGTCTATCTGATGGGCACTTCACACAGACATTGGCCTTACGGTCGCTGAAAGGTAGCTCATTCGAACAGTCCTTAGCATTAGGATCAGAAAGTTTCTTGGCATTATATTGCTTTTCATACTCTGTAAAGTTGTATGCGTAGATAAGGTTTGGTGTTGAAGGAGCAGTCAAGAAAGTGATATTCTCACACTTTTTAGTCACCTTATTGTAGTATTGGTTCGCAAGACAAGGAGGCAAAGCTTGACACAGCTTGGTTTCATTATTGAACACTTAGTTATCTGCGCATGTTGGATATGCTTTGCACGCCTATGCGTAAATATCGTAAAAGTGAGATGGTGGACAGCTAGGAATTGTCTTACAGTTCTTGGTGGATAAGCTGAAATATTAATTAGATTTGCAAGTTATTGTGATGCAGTTTCGTGTTTCATTAACGTATTTTGTGCCATCTGGACATTTTACGCATTGAGAAGACACACTGTCAAAATGGCTACCATTCACGCATCGAATACAGCTTCCCAATGACGGACTGTAGTAAGTATCATTGACACAGCTACTGCAGCTTTTACCACTTGGATCAGGGAAAGTGTTAGTTGGACATTTCTAGCATTTCTTGGTATCGCTATTGTAATATCCTCCAGAGCAAATAATAGCTTGGCATTTGCTAGTTGTTTTATTGTAGACAGATCCAGCTGGGCATTTCTAGCATAGTCCAGTCACATTGTTTTGACGGTATCCGTTTGGACATAGACTAATTTCGCAATCACCTGTTGTATCGTTGTAGGAGTATCCATCAGGGCAGGATGGACAGTAATCGGGATTGTTATCGCAAGTTTGGTCAATCACACACATTCCAATACTTTATTATAAATGCTGACCAACTGGACAGTATTCGCACAAGCCAGTGTTGTTGTTGAAAAGTGTCTCAGCTGGACACCCTTGACAAGCAAGAGTAATTGAATTATAGAAAGGCCTATCAGGAGGACACTGACCTGTGAAATGAGATTTGCAAGTTTTCTCAGTTGCTACCCAAATGAACCCTGCAGGGCAGGCCTCGCATTGACCTGTCTTAAAGTTCATAACAGGCTTACTAGAGTTACAAACTATCATATCGCATCGATAAGTTGTAGTGTTCCATGCATAAGCAACTGGACATGGTTGCAGACATTGACGAATCTTTGGCGAAAAGTTTGGTCGATCAGCTGGGCACTGACCGCACTTGCCGTTGGTGTAAACAGGATTTTCTAAAGGACACTGATCGCATGTGTTCGCAAAAGAGTTATAAATGGGAGTTGGATCAGTACAAACAACTTTTGCATTGCAGTTTCCTGAAACTAAAACAAATCCAGTCGGACAGATGCATTGTTTAAGACTATCGTTCCAAACGAAATTCACTTTACATAAATTCTGACAATTTTTTGTTGTTGTATTGAATATTTGAGCCGAAGTGCACAAAGACTGGCATGCCTTAGAAGTGTCATTATAAAATTGTCCTTGAGAGCAGGGTAATTGACAAGTTCTAGATGTTGTATTAAAGAACTGTCCTTTTTAGCAAATGACTTCACAGACTTTTGAAGTTGTATTATACGCTTGACCATCAGGACAGACAAATGTGCAATTCTTTGTGGTTGCGTTGTAAACTTGGCCTTGAGGGCACTGAATTTCACAAACCTTAGTTACCAAATTATACACTTGTCCTTGAGAGCATAAAGAGTCGCATTTCTTTGAAGTCGAGTTATATACAAAGCCAGGTTAACATGAAAGCTGACATTAGCTACTTGTGGTATTCCAAATCGTATTAGTTGGACAGCCCTCACAGCGATTAAATAATTTGTTATAGACTGGGTAATTGTCAGGGCAGAGCTGACACTTAAATCCAGTCGAATTCCAGTAAGGTTTATCTGGTGGGCAGAGTGAGACAGTGTTCCCAATATAATCGATGCACTGCTTGGAAACTAGATCATAAATTTGACCAGTGGCGCATACAATGATCTCGCATTTCTTTGTAGTGGCGTTGTAGAAATATCCTGGATCACATGGCACAGCTGGAGTATCGCATGCTTTTGTCGTTTTGTTATAGAATTGGTTGACAGGGCACATTGACACGCACTTGTTGGTTGTACTGTTGATGACCATTCCTTCATCACATTGTATCGCATCACAATTATTAGTGGTCGTGTTCAGCTGAGATCCTGCTGGGCATTGTTTGGGATTGTCCACACACTTCGAAGTTGGAAAATCAAAGTGTTGACCAGTTGGACAAGGCTCACATTTTCGATCTCCTAGGTTGAATGTCCCTGCACATACCACGCATAGTTTTCGAGTAGGATCAACGTAAGGTCTAGTGATAGGGCATGATGTCAGATTATATTGAGTCGACTGACCGAAAACGTATGCTTTGTAAGCCTGCTCTGTTGTACTGCCATATACCCAGTTCGTTGCCTTCAAATTATCTTTATATAGGGAGTTCGCAATGTCCACGAGACCAGTTGAAGTTTCATTAACAAACTCGTACGGTCTAACAAGGCAATTGGAATGTACAGTTGCCTCGATGGCTTTTAAATAATTGTACTATTTTTGTATCTCTTGATTTATTACTAGGATCTGTGGGCAATCCGGGCACTCGTCGGCCTTCTTCTTCAGGTTGTCCAAGGATGTACTGGTGGCCTTGATTTGAGCCTGCAGTTGATCTCGCTGTGCGGCTGTGAGATTAACTTCCTTACAGGGCTCGATTTCAAAAGGCATGCTGAGATACGTTTAGATATTGTAGAGACTGTCACGTTCATCAGCCATGCCCTCTGATAGTGTCTTCAACTGCACACTGGAAGTGATGGTGCTTGAATTGAGAGCCTATGTCATGTTGGCGATTTGCTGTTTGATTAAATTCATGTCGGCTGTGAACTGCTGCTGTCGCTGTTCGAGCTGGGACAAGTATGCGGTTGCATTATATTTGGGAGCGGCTTGCTTATGGGAAACATGAAGTGCGTTGACGGTGGTGGCCAGCAGCACGATGGCAATGCTAATCATTCCACACTTATTAATTTGATTTAATAACATCAAATATATTGATACTGAATAAAATTTATTCCAACAATTTCACATTTTTTGGGCTCACTCTCAGAAATATTGTGTGGGCATAACTGCAGTTCGATGATTACGGGTATGCATGCCAACGAATCTGTTCTTGAGCATTTTAACTTTAGTTCGATAAGGCTCTGAAATTAGATTTAATATTCGAGTGTCAGTGAACTTGCGATAAAATGTTCCTTTTTCAGACTCGTTCACAGCATCAAACGCATCCTTTTTCCCCTATTTCTCACTGCTCGTCACACCAACTTATTTGTTTATATTTTTATCTACTGGCTTGTAAAAAATTTGTTATTTATCAGCTGTAAGGTTATCTTGTAATTTATCTGGTCGAAAGTATGCTGATATTTTGCCTTTTTCATTTGGTGAACTCTCGCTTCGATGGACAAGCCTCTCCTCCACTATAGACTCTCTGCTTACATTTTTAAACTCTGCTGATTATATGTTTTCCTCCACTGTGTCTGCATGCTTCACAAACCTAGAGTTAAGGATCTTGAAAGGTTGTGACTAACCCAGACTGTTGTTATTGCTATTGTTATTTACAGACTGGTTGTTGTTGCTGTTGTTGTTACCAAGAGTAAACTCAAGGTTATTCTATTATGTCTTACTTGCACTTTTTTATATTCTACTCTCATTCTCATTCTCGGGCTCACTCTTGTTCTACTATTTTGATTATTTGTGTGTCTTTGCTTAGTTGCTTGACTCAGATCGAAATTTGTTGGTAAACAAATAATCTACAGGTGATTATTTTTTTATTTCTTATGTTTCTGCCATATTTAAAGGACTCAAAGATTAATTCTATTGAGATTTCTTTTGTTAGTTAGTTGCTTATTTTTGGTTGTGTTCTTTAATCTACTATTATTGCTCATGTGCAATTTGTTAATGTTTGTGTTCTGCAGCAGCATGGTCCGTTTCAAATGAGCTGACCAAATTCAAAAACACAATATAGATAGTAGCCTCATTTTATACATACAAGAAAGTGTCAGACTATTAGAACTTAATCCCCTTGTCGAATTCGTAAGCATGAAAGTTAAATAATTAAGCACTATGCTTTATTTTGTCAAGCGAACTATATTTATCCATACCAGCTATATGTGAAATTGCAATTAGAATGCGAATGAAAGCCTAATCCACGTCTGGATTCTGATTGATATAGTCTTCGAAGTATAATTATGGGTCTTCATTAAGTTTAGACATGAAGTATGCAATAATATCTAAAGATATTGCTAATACCCCTTTCGTTTCAGGATCTCTTACTTTTTACTTGGCTTGATTACCGAAATTTAGCAAACTCTAACCATAGTCGACACTCTGCTATTCAGCGTCTCCCTCAAATACTGCTTTCAGTAACTGGAAGTAGAAGGCTCTAGCCCAGGAAGCCTCACCAGTGACCACTTTGAGAATCCGGTTAGGGTCGGTCAGATGGCGGTTGAAGAAGTCAGGGTAGGTCGCTGCTTCTGGAAATAAGCATAGAGCTTGACTTCTCATATAATAATTAAACGGGATTGAGCATATTAATGAAATACCGAAAATGCAGGGTACTGAATGCACTAAATATGAAATCATTTGTCTTTCTTTTCGATTTCGCCTAAGTCTGAGAACTTGCCTAACATGTCCTGGATGCTGATGTCATTCCACTCTTTACTCTTGTCTGTGCTGAACTTGGTGAATATTTAAGGGATCTCTTGATTTTCGGGTGAGATCATGTTCTTAGCAACCTCAGGCACATAAATATTGACATCTGCATATTGCAATGAATACCTCGAAATGAATCCTTTCGCCACTTATGATCGACCACAACAGGCAATAAGGGATTTGAGCTGGGTTACAAACTGATTACTGCATGCTGAAAGTGAACACTCCGTCTCTCCTCTGTGAAGGGATCATTATGCTGCGATTTATAATTTAAATTATTCATTCTTGAGCAAATTAAGAGCATGAACAATTATTATAGAAACTTGTGAAAAAATATCGGCTACTTGTTTATTGAGCAACATTAAAGTGAATCAAACTTATATTATTTGACCAATTTTATATTAGTGCCGCAATTGTTAACGTATAATAAAGAAACACAGATCAAAGAAAGTGAAGACATCTGTTATCTGGTTATTCATCATCCATGAAAATGGGTTCTTCGTTATCTGGAACCTCCTCGTCAAATGATGTGTTCACATCCATCGGCTTGAGTCCCTGCAGAACCATATTGGTCATCTCGGAGAGTGTTTCCTTTTTTGACAACTGCTGACATATTGGTTATATGCTTATTTTGAATAGAGTGATTTTGCCTGAAGACTACTTTACAGGAGACCCGCTAAATTCATTCTCCTTACCTACTTTTTTGGTCCTCAGTGGCGAGCTCATTAAATTTTATTATTAAAAGGCGTAAAGTTTATTGATAAAAGCAGTCACTAAACCATATATTAATATCAGATATGGAAAGATTCCATAATTTGGAAGTTTGAGATATCTCTGATGGACTTACGAGTCTTGACGCTATCCCTTTCGCTCCTTTTCTCACTTTGCTTTGATTTTGATCTCAACTTGAGCTGGGTTCTTCTCATATTTTACTTGCGACAGTCAAGAGTAGTTGAGTCCATGGTTGCTGGTTCTGTCAGTCTTGTGTCGTAACGTTTTTTTGCTAAAGCTTCGGTTAAACTGCAATGATAATGCTAGAGAGCAGTTAATTTGCCATGAATTGCCATAGTTTTGTCCCGTATATAATCTTAAATACTGTTAGAGAGCTTCTAGGAAGGCAGCAGACCATACAAGTTTGTTATAGTAGTATTCCAAGACTGTATGCTTGTGCTGATGGGTGTTTCACATTTATTTTCAATTATGCTACGGTAATTTGCTTCGATCTATATTGTACGTAATTTACATATTCTAAATTTTGCTTGAGTTCCAGTTCATACAACAGCATTTTTGTCTGTTTCTCGAAGTAAGACTGAATTGTTTGAGTAAAGTTCTGCTAGAACTGTTCGATTACTTAGTCCCGAACCTCACATAGGTTTCGAACATACTCATCAAACTTTTTCACTGCTGTGGAAAGCTCCGAGTATGTGACATGCTAAAGTTTGGAGATTGTCTCATCCATAACAATCTTACTAGACTCAGTCTGTTGCAGTACACTTTTCATTCGCTCGATTATGGATACGATCTGCGTCCTGCATTAGAACTCTGAGGTTGATAATTATTTGTCGATTTTTTTGCCGCACAGAGCCATGTTGAGAGCACACTCGGAACAGAATTTTACCCAGGGCTGGTCTGCTAAAAAGAAGGCTCCAACTTGCTCAGGGTGATTTTTGCAGTAATTCTAGACTTGGGTACGTTAAGACATACAGGCTAATTTTAATAATAAAAGTATTAATAAACAAGTTAGATCAGTAAGAAAATCAAGTCAGTAAATTCGAGAAAAGTGAGCTTCTAGCTTGGCATCAAGATTAGCTGTTAATTTATCAATATTTTGCTATAGCGATGGTAAATGATTACTAATAAAATGATATAATTTTTTACTCTTCTTCCTTTATTTTGCTAGCTATGATGCTAAAATATTATTCCTCTTTTGAGCTTCTTATAGTTCGACTTCAAGCCTCCCAATTTTTTTGAATTACTCAGCTGAAATATGATTTATTTTTGACTATTGATGCAATCTTGACTAATTCAATTTGCTTTGTTCTTCTTTTTCTTTCTTTGTTCTCAGTAACTCTTTTCTCAGTTGTTAGTTTTTACTATACTATTTTTCAAGCATCAATTTTAATTATTTATTTTCTTTTATCAGATCAATGCATTTCCGAACAGTCTCTGGTTCGACTTCTTTAACAACTGGGGATCGGATAGTAAAATTGTTATTGGATGAAACTACTTATGAGTCTGATTCCTATGAAGATGTTCTTATAAGCCTGTTGACCTTATCTTGAAGTTTGGCCAAATGCTCTTTATTCATGAGTAATTAATTGTTTTTATTTAATTTTGATATAATAATTTTCACCACAAAATGGTTCAGAGGATCACCTACAGACGTAGACTCAGCTACAACACTTCTTCCAACAAGATTAGAAAAGTGAAAACACCCGGATCTAGAGTCGTCGTTCAGTATGTGCAAAAGAGAGCTCATGGCCCTCATGCTCCAGTCGATAGCTGTGACTGTGGCAAAAGAATCAACGGTATTGCTCAGCTTAGACCTTTCGCATACAAGAAACTCTCCAAGAGACAAAAGACTGTGTCCCGACCATACGGAGGCGTTCTCTGTGGAGGATGTGTCAAATCAAGAATTATCAGAGCTTTCTTGCTTGAGGAAATCAAATCCATCAAGCAAGCTAAGAAAGTTGCTAAAAAATGAACAGTGATGATTATTTAAACCTTTAATGTGAAGAACATGTTTAATAAAGTAAATAAGCAATGCTTTAAAGTTAGCAATTAATTTATATAAGCATGGATGCAAAAAATAGACTAGTAAATGCCTTTGAGCAGATTACAAAGCGATACAACTCGATATTCTTCTCCAAACTAGTCCTCCTCTAGCGTGAGAACGAACCAGAAGTATCATATATCAGGCACTACGATATTGAGTGCGAGGCAGTACAGACACTAGCCGATACGCTAAATACGAAGATCAAGTCCATCAAATTCAAAAGCTTTTATCTTATCAAATTCTTTAGGAAGGACGAAGTGTTTAGGCGCAAACCTAAAACTCACAATGTAAGTTTTGGCCATAACTTTTCGACGAGCAGCTTTCATTTGCCTAGCTACACGAGGAGGAGCATGAAGGAGGAACTTAAATTCGCTAAAACCTCTCGAAATCAGGACTCTCGCGGAGTTGGTTTCGACAAAACTTCAGAAATTATTTCCGACATTGATTTCTCCATGTCGGCTCTCATGAGCAAAATGAAGCATTTGAACAGCAAATTTTCTAAAAAGAGTTTAGAAGACCCATAATCTCCTGAAGTCTCTGAGAAAATACACAAGCGCAAACTAATTCTGACAAAGTTAAACTAAATTGAAAACAACCTCACTGAGCTAATGAACTAAGAGTAGACATCGGGTAACTTAAATCACATCACAAGCTCGCAGATCACTCTTAGATACAACCCGATTATATAGAAAAGCTATAAGGTCTCACGCGGCCAATTCAATAAAACTTTCTGTGTGAGTCGAGATAGTCAATTTTGATAATTATTTTTACTCTAACCATTTTCGTAGCATATATTTGTTTAAGAAACCAGTAATTTCAAAAATAACTATTCCGAATTCTCACTGGAGGTATTAGTTAAATTTTTTATTTTTATTGTATCAATTATTTAATATAAAATAGTCACTAATTATTGGCAATCATATAATAGCTGCTCACTGAGACTCACTTGCAATTCTATCTCGCAGATCATTTATATCTTTAGAGACTTCGCTAAAGTCTAGTTTGTCGTGAATCTCATCAAAAAGATCAAGCATACTGGCCATGTCCTTGTTGGGGCCTTCACTGCCTTTAGATGAAACTGGCGGCTTTTTCTGTTATTAAATTTTTAAATAATTCTCAATTTTTTTGGGCTTTTGCTATTCACTTTAGTGCGAATCAAACTCGAAGCTGGCATCATTAGAAATTC
>APMI01001286.1_pt1 | contig 22846 bp, 20 predicted proteins | sample 667938 | NCBI WGS metagenome assembly APMI01 (sample SAMN01084076, study PRJNA167559) | wastewater metagenome | biome: Wastewater | place: Denmark: Ejby Moelle, Odense | collected 2011-11-28
GTTCTCTTATGATTATTGGGTCTGTTATTATTAATTTGTCATTGCTATATTAGGAATCATTCAAGCAAGTATATTAATTATGGCTCAGTCAACTGCAACTATCAAGCCAGACTCTATTGCTTAAGCCATATAAAACAGCACTGCTTCTAGCAGTCTATGGGCTGATTTCTAAAAATTCTCGCGCAACAGAGTCAACAGATTGAAGAAGACTGTGCTAGGGGACTACTACTATGAGCCCAAAAATAAGTTCAAGGCTGTCTATAAGCAAAAGATATTTAGGTACTTGCAAGCCAAATACATGACTACTTTGTCTCAGTTGGAGGATCAAATCCCCAAAAAGTTCACTAGCTTCGACGATAACTACGGGAATAACATACAGTTTCAGAGTCTAAAGCACATGAAGGAAGTGCTTCTGAAGCTCAAGACTAACATAGAGGCTGCCTAAGACGCAGTTAGTCAGTCCCAAATCGCAGTGGAGCAGTTGAAAGCTAACTTTTTGAATGAGACTGCCTATGAATTCGATAAGCAAAGAAAGACATCGACAGCGTGGGGCCTCCTGCTTGGAGCCTTTATTTGCTCGACTGTATACCGTAAGGGCAGCTCTATCAGAAAGGCAGTGGTATTCTTCACAACTGGTCTAGTGTTCAGTGAGATCTCGTATCGCTGGAATGTCGACAAGTATTTTGACACCGTTTACCCAATTTTTGAAGAAGATGCTTTGGAGTTTGTGCGAGCTGAAGAAAGACAAAACATTCAGAAGGAAGTTGTCAAGATAAGGGGCGAAAGTGTAATAGAAGGTTGAGTAAATATAAAGACTATTACGCCTATTTATTTGGCTTGATAGCCTAAAGTTTATGATTTATAATTTAAAAGCTAAGAATGTAAGCGTACCTGATTGTCCTCATAGTCATCATGAGCATAGTGCTACTGGCTATCAACATCTACCTGCTCATCCTATATATCCACCCGGATGACAAGGGCTGGGGTAGCGCAGTCTACTGCAAGATACTAGTAGTCTTAGGTCTCACACTATGTCAAGCTCAAGCCCTTATGGTGCCATTGGACGTTGCCAACCGATCCGCTGTAGTTACGGCCGGACTTGACATGAAAGCATTTTGGTTCTTCCTATATATCATAGTACTAGTCTTTATCACTGTATTACTACCCTACGCTATATTTCTCTATGAAACCGATGAAGAAGACCCTATGTGTTCAAGGCTACTTAAGGCTCTCGCCTTTTTAGCAGGAGCTATAATAATATCGGTGCTCATTTTGTTTATCAGCTGGGCTTTCTTGAAGTATGTTGATCTTCCCTATGATGAAGTAGCTCTAAACTTAAGTAACACTGGCACAACAACTACTTATAGTCCAACAGTGACGACAACTTCGCTCACAACATAAGTGTCTCTGGCCGTGTATATTATCGCCATTATGTCATTTTTTGGCTGGATCTTCGTTGTTATTTTCGGCGGAGTTGGCCTCTTTGCACTCCCTATGGACATGATCAACGATTTTAGACATAGACCCAAACCCCGAAAGACAGATTAGATGAAAAAGACCAAAGAAAAATTGGCTCAAGCTATCACTAACTTAATGAAGGAGGGTCAAGAACTCCGATAACTGGATGAAAAAAGTGGAAAAAATTAATAAGCCGGCTGGTTTTAAAAGTTGAAAGGTAACCGAAAGATAAATAACATGTTAACATAATTCAAAGCCAAATATTACGCCCTGAGTTAATAATACCGTATATTTAACATGGAATTACAGTTCGCAGACACCAATCCGGTGATTCCAGTGCTGAAGCTAATATTAGGCATTATTTTCTTCATCACAACAATTCTATGGATCATTCAAATGTAAGCATGCGCTTATTTAGTATTTTCGGAAACATTGCCAAAAGGTTTAGTGGCGATAGACCTTTGATTCCATGGATCAGCGAGCTCTTAATTAAGCTAGAGGAGGGTAATGCAGGATTCGTAGGCACGTTTGTGTTTGCCTACATGTGCTTGTATATGCTTTGGTGCGTGCAGAAGGGTAATATCAAGTTTGGAATTCGTATCCCGTGCTGCTGTAGATTTCATCCCATGAAGGAGAACGAAACATGGATGAACAGCTTCTTGTTTAATGTTATTTTACTACTGATTGCATCAGTTGGTGTGATTCAACTATGCATAAGCTCATTCCCAGAGTATACGCGTAACTCCTAAATTTACATGATATTTGGAGTGCAGATCAACTACATGAGGTTCTATACTGCTTTCTACCGATACAATGTGTTCCCCATAGCTCTAATCATTTGGAGTTTCCTGACTCTAATTTATCAAATAGCGACATGCAACCGCAAGCCTGCATACATGAAAGACATTGAGCGCATCCGTAACGAGGATGATGACGGTGGAAGGCTAAAGGAGTGACTTAGAATATGTTATTTTACCTGCTTTATACTTATATAATCATACATATCATGAAGGAAGAGCATCCAATGTAGCCTCTTATCGATAACAAACAGCAGTCACAATCCTTAGTCAGTTCCATTGATGAGCAGGGTAAACTACCTAAAAAAGCCGCCAAATCGCTGTAGAACTATCGCAAGAAATTACTCGTGCAGGTCATCACCATATTTTTGATATGCCTTATCGTCATCCTCGAAAGAGTGTTTTACCAAATAATAGTGGAAGCCGAAGAAAACACTCTAGCGAGCTTTCAACTATACTCTGATCTTTCTAAGGATGATTAGTACGGGAAGCGGCAAGCAGGTGAGATTACGAATGGATTTCTCAAATTCTTCGCGAGTCTGTCTGAGTTTCCAGTGCAGTTTCTGTTTTTGACACATGTGCTAGCTACCATGTATGTGGCCTTTGATGCCCTTGTAGCCACAAAGGTAATATTTGTTACACTGGCTACAGTATACTTCGTGTCAGTGATCCAGCTATTCTACTAAGGGTCAAGACCCTTCTGGGCTAACAAATAAATATTCGCTTCATGTTGCTTGCAATCGTACAATCATCCAAGTCTGGGGCTAATTCTAACAACATTCGTGCCATTTTATTCATACTATAGCTGGCGTTCAAAGGTGGGAAGTCATACAACAAAGACCCCAATGATGCATATAGTGGTAGGAATAATAATCGCAGTGGTGACATTCCTGACCCAATTTCTAAACTATATGATAGGCACAATGTTCATCATCAACATTGTGATGAGTGTAGTTATCAGTGTCTTGCTCATTCTAATTGCCATCGCATGTAATGGCATCATCGAGGGAGCAGTGCGGAAATCCACTATCCTCAAGACAGATGCCAAAAAGTACGTGTTTTATTGGCTCTTAATGATCTGCCTGCTTGGCACCTTTGTAATGGTCCTCTATTCCGGAGAAGACCTATTCTTAGACATTGACTGGGTTGACAATTTCATGCGCTGCACCAAATACCAAGAATATGCAGATAAAAGCTACAGATATGATTAAATTATTGGTCCTTGGTTCAACTTCACACAAACATCAACTCTCTTTGCTTGGATAGGTGCCGTATTCGGCATCAGTGTGGCTTTTAGGAATATATCAAACATCGAATGGGCAGGAGGACATATGAAAAATAGAATTTTGAGGGCTGCCATTACTAATATTTTGATATTTCCATCATGGTTCTTCATATTGCTGGCCCAAGACCAGGGTACGTGGATTCGAGACATTGGACTTAACACGTACATAGTGAATTCAATTCATTTCTTTGCACTGTACTTGTGGATATTCGGATACATGCCCGCACTGCTGCTGCACAGGTTGCTCAAGCTTACGAGCAGGCAAGATGATGAGTTCTACGTGATAGTTGATGATTCCGACATCAAGGCATCCTCTTGAACTATATTTTGATAATTCCCAATATACTGTGATAGTTCATATATTATTATGCACGACTTTTCACACAGACATAGCACCTCAAATAATCAAACTGTTCTCATTGCCAGTCTATGGGAATTCAAGAGCAAACGACTCATGCTAGGTAGCTTAGAGGATAGTTAAGGCATGACCAATATCGGAAATTAACATTTGAAAGAACTTATGGCATATGACTGGACATTTATATAAGAGTTCTATCTGAGTACATACTAACTAAATAGACAACAACTTCTTAACAGGTCTTGAAATACAAACGTTAATCCAAATTAAATTCGTCAATTTGCGTATTCTGAATTTAGGTATATTCTGTCTTACCTAGATAACAACAATCTTATGAAATAAGGAGTGAGGTATCTTCGCCAGATTTAATGGCCCCATCTTAGCACTCTCACTCTCAGTAGCAATTTGTTTAGCCAGAGAGCAATAATTTGGAGGACTCAGGCATGAAATAGCTGGCCAAGTGCGATATGCCAAAACTAAGGACACTGTTTATCGGCTCAAACAAAATCACTCAGTAGGGGGTATCTGTGCTAGCCAAATCAAAGTGGGTGCACCTCAGATCCCTCAAAATAAGTTTATTTTCCATAATGCAGAGGACAACTATCTAGGCTGGTGGGGCTGCGTTGAGCTCTGTCTTGGTGACTGGCATGTTCTTTCCAAGCTTTATTTAAGTACAACACATAATATGCAGAGGGAAATGGAATAAAACCTTCACTGAGGAATACCATCATTGATATTTTACCTAACAGGTGGGATGTATAAATGATATGACGATCAGTTGATAAATACTATATAACTATTTTTATGTTATTCAATCATGTAATCATATATATAGTGATTTACTAATAAACTCCAAATCATAGATTTTATTAAATAAAATAAACACAAATGACTGTTTTTATTGTAATAGATGTAGCGAAAATTGGTTGCAAATAAATCCGCACACCAGTTATATTATATTATATTGTTCTAAATAAACATTCCAGATGCAAAACCTGGAAACTCTGGGCACGGCATTTATGCGACCGGTATTCTCGCCTCGGTCTGAGATGAGCCGGTACTGCAACGACGTGGAAAAGAACAAAACCAGTCTCGTCATCAACATCGATAAATAGACACTGGCTCTCCTCAAGAACGAGTTTGAGTTTCTGGGCAATAGGGTAGACAGGCCCAACTTCGTAGCCATCAACCAGAAAGTGCTGAGATCCTGGCAGAAGGATATGGATTGTAGATAATCCCGCATGGTGGTGTACTTGATCAGTCTCTTCGACGAAATTTAAAACAAAATTGAGTCTACATACGTCAGCTGGGAGCAATTCAACAACCTAATCATTGAGAAAGCTTTAAACTTAAAATCATTGCAAACCCACGACAATGAGTCGATATCTCAACTTAAACATGTGCACTGGTCTAGGGGCAAGACCAAGCTCGCCACGCCGATACTAAAAATTCTGTGCCTGAACAAGCAGAAGAAGATAGCCTACTTGTGTGAGGAGTCCAATAAAATATAATTTCTAAGCATGATGGGCACTAACCATAACTTTAAGCCACTTGTCCTAGACAGACAGGACTTGATGGTATAAAAAATGCTTGTCAAAAGAGTCAAAAATCAAGGAGGCAGGGCTGTGATCAAGGAGAACTACAAGAAGGAAGTGGTCGTCTCTGGATACAAAGTCACTTTTTTAGATATGATCTATGTCAGCAATGACAAGTATGAGATGTTAATCACCAGCAGCACTGATGGAATTATCAGAGGATGGGACATCCATGGTACAGTACCAACACTTGCAAAACAACCAGAAAACGAGTAGGAGAAAATGGTTCATCAGTTTTCAGTTTAGATTTTTTGCATGGCGTGGGATGACATAAACGATGTTTTGCACTGCTCTGCAAAGGACTCGAAAGTATATCTATGGGCAGTGAAGACGGACTCTGAAAAGTAGCTAAGTGATGTAGATGGACACAAGGCCATGATTTCGTCAATGATAATGATGCCAAAGTTACAGTTTTTGGCGACCGGTGACGAGGATGGTAAACTAGTGCTGTGGGATACAATCTCTGCAAATAAAAAGTACAAATACGAAGAGCATACAAGATCAATAGTAAGCATGACATTCCACGATGCACTCATCCTGTTGTTCACTGCCTCATACGATCACTCAATCTGCGTGTGGAATCCATACATTCCCTCCCTGGTTTACAAGATCGCTTGCAATCTAAATGCAATTCAGGTGCAAATTATACCTGGTACGAATTATCTTGCTGCTCTTGATACTGCTTCTAATCTTAAAATTAGGTAAATTAACAAATTTAATCTAATTAGCACATTTGTTGTTGATCGACCTGATTAGAATGATGTAAACAAAAATCAGTAAATGAACGAAAGTGGCAGTAAAGTCTAGCCCACATGTATGGGGGTGTCTGAAAATCCAGTGAGATTTTACTTCGGAGGGCTCAATATAAAATGCCTGTAGTTTGATTAAAATGAGGCTTTAACATCATCCGAGCACTATCCCAGCTTTCTGAAGTACCACTCCGAGAAGATGAAAATGTACGTTGTCATAAAGAACAGCATTCTTATATGGGATATGCTCACAGGACAGTTGCATGACATTCTTCAAACTCAGTCTGAGAATTAAATAACGGCAATCGATCTAATTGAGAACTCAGGTCGATTCGTAATAGGAGACTCTCAAGGCTCTATTTACATCCGGAAGCTCGAAAATGGTATAAAAATATCCAAGATTTACAAACATAAACAAAAAGTAGCTGTTGATCATGTGGTTTCCAAAAGGGGAGGAGTGTGGAACGAGTGCATCATCATTGCATGCTTCCATGATGGAGAGATCACCGTCTTCGGAAAAGATCAGTCTCATGATTACGGACTGTTGAGATGCTTCAATATCAAAAAAGAGTACCCAAACTCCCTAATTCTTGCCTTGGAGTATGAAGAGAAACGAAATATCTTAATTTTGGGTACAGGAAATGGCGATATAATATTTTATGATGTTGATAAAAATAGGGCTACCAACTGTATCGAGGCCAAAGGATTGTAAATAGTAAAATTAAGTATTAATTACGATATTCCTAATGTGCTCGCTTTTGGCAAAAACGGAGAAGTATTCGGTGTGTATTTACCTCCTCATTCTAAAAAATTTAAGGCTGCTTGTAATATTCTAGCCCAAAGCAGTAAGAACGAATAAAAAGTAATTTCTGTAGCGATGAGTAAACGCACAAATAGTTGTTATCTAGGCTATGAGACTGGCGTTATCAGTCATGTGCTCCTTAGCAACTCGTTTATAAATAATGAAAACTAAACGAGCAAGGAAATTAGAAGAATTTAGCCTTAATGGGAAGTAAAATTTACAGAATCAGCAAAGAATATCTTACTCATTATGGATGAAACTGTCCTTGCCATTATATTATACGCTAAAAATATTACTTTAATTTCAGCTAAAACAGGATAAGTTCTAAATATTCTGCCTTCTTACGCTTTTACTTCCAAACCAAGATTTTACGAGCGACCTCTATGCTACTATAGCAAATAATTAAAATAAGGAAGTGATATCTCCTCTAAGCATCAAATTTATTTACCAGACAAAAAGAAATTTTATAACATCACCTCATCTTCATAGACTGAAAAAATGAGACTTATAAAAATCTTTCATGATCCTTTCTTTCTGCCATCTGAATACGAAAAAGTTGTTGCTCAGTCAATGAAAACTAGCAATCAAAAGGAAACAAAATAAAAAGTAGAAAGCAACAAAGAAAAATAGTAAAGTAGCTGCAAAGTTATTTGGAACAAATAATGGCGTATATTTCCTGATTTTGCAAGCTTAGTTAATAAAAATTACGCTTAGCTATTGAAAATAAGTCAATAATCATCCTAGATTATCAGCAGACCACAGAAAAGAATTCAACGAAATAATAGTGTGGCGGTCACTAAAAATTTATAAAAGGCCTTGGATGTAAAGCAAAAGTGGTAAAATGCCAAATAAGATTTGGAACATGATCAGCACAAAGGTAGATATAAACTTTTAACATTAAGCAGTTTTAAGTTGGGGTCAAGTGGGCATACTAAAGTAAACGACTCCAACTTTAAGGAACAAAAATAATAATAGAAAGGCAAACATAAAAGCCTATACAAGAATGAAAGCTCACCATTTATACGCCTTGGTTTAGCCTTGCAAAAGATAAACAACCACGATGAAAAGGCTGTTAAATTTATAGAAATCGGATAGAAGCAAAAGGATATAGGCAAAGGAGTTCGATTTCCTAAAATAAATTTCAAGTAATAAATCAAATATTGATATTTTATTCACAAAAATGAATAATTATTTTTCGTTGGGCTTAATTAGAAATAGTCATCGCATGAAACGCAACATTTTTTCAGTGACCCAAGAAATAATATCTCCATTGTCGTAGAACCGAACGAATGGCACCCAATTAATCTCTTTATCTTTTAGTTTTTCCCAATGGACCTTTGCTCTAGTTTGGCCTCCGACTATCCATTAGACCAACCCTGTTTCGGTGTTGGCCTTCAGTGTCACAATGTCTCCTTATGTTAATGGTTATCCTTATTTGATAAGCATGTTACTGGGGCCTTCGTAAATTGTTGAATTCCATCCAACATATAAAATAAAATTTTAGTGAGACCAGCAGTCTCTATTCACTCTTTCAGTTGCATCTACAAGTCCTATCTGTATATTAGCCACGAGTGTTTTTACTATCTTGATGGAGAATGAACTTCTTTACGATATTCTAATTTTACTCAGTAGCATAGTACTTAAAGAGTCCTATCCTTTATATAAAATTTAAGTCCCCTTTAACTAAAATTGCTCAAAGTATGGCGCCTGCGTATCAATTACATGACTTTTAATATCTTAAACAGCGTCTTGCATAATTTTTTCCTCCATCTTGAGGTCAAGCTCAAGTATAACTTTCTTGACCATATTTTAAACTTTTTAGTTTGAGCTACCAAGATCTTATATTTTACTCATGACTGCTTCACTGAACTGAATAATGATATATTTACTTCATCATAATCAACTCTAAGTTTCTTAAGCTTGTCTCTAAGCTACAAAATCTGGTCATTATTTTATTGAATTTTTTTAGGACTCTCACTTTTTAAAGAACTTGATAAAAGTTTATTTGACATTAAATAATTCTAAAAATGTTAAGTAGATCTGTTAAGTGGTATATTTGAAGCCCACATACGATTTTAATCTTACTTCTCCTTTCTTAGTGATGCTATTTAAGCTTTTAATTATTTTCTAATTTGTTCAAGCCTGATATCATAATCCAAATTAGACTGCTAGTGCTTAGCAATTATTTTTTACATTTTTTAATTAAATAAATTCTTCCATACTTCGAGTTACTTGTTATTAGTACTAATTTCCTTGCTTTTACTTTTACTCCTCATATTCTTCTATAGCTCACTGAGGGAGGCCCACTTGGTGACTGAAGATTTTCGCCAGGGAACATTTTTATCGCCCCAAAGTTACTAACCTTCGATGGAATGGCTTCCATAGCGAACATTTCTATTTGGAGAGGGTTTAAATGAAAAAAATTATTATTTCTTTGCACCGAAATCACTTTATTAAAGTACTTGATGTGCAACCGGATACTCAAGTACTTGAAACTTCTTGAATAGTACTTTGAACATAATTGCGAACTATTTGATTGTGTTATGGTAGTGAGACTAATTGAATGAATTGCCCGACTAGCACGACTGAATGATAGCTTATAGGCATTTATCAGCGTCAAAAATATCCTACTTCAACTTAATCTCGCCCAGTTTTGTTGTAATAGCCTTACCATTGTACAGCAACATACTGAGAATAAGACTTATTGTTCCAGTTTATAGGTCAACGCTAATATTACTCTGGTTTCGTAAAAATAACTACAGATTTTCAAGACTCTCAAACTATTTTCTAAGCGTAGGCTCGAGATCATCAATACTCACAGCGGTACTATAGCGACGATATTTTCTATGTGATGGAACAGTTTTTAAGGTTATATGCAGCCTATTATCAACAACGCTAGTGCTAATTTGGAACTTATCAGAAGTTACAGAGTTACGTATTAGTGATTCAAACTCGTCCTCAGTGTACATGCCAACTTAAATATTTATAATTGCATTCGCAGATCAAATTGTACTGTTATAAAACTTAAATAGTGATGTAAGTCGAGTAAAATATAAATATAGATTCACCACAGAAGCACTAAAAATATTGCAGAACCGATTAAAATTTTATTATGATAGAAGAACTTCATCCATACTCGCATCAGTATCTTCACGATGGATACGAAGTATCGCTTGATAAACATTAACCCGATGAAAAACCCATCCTTTGTCGATGCAGTCTATTAACTGATTTGCGTTTTGAACTTATCGTTACGCTTGCTTTTCTTTTCAGGTAGGGTATCGCATAATACTCTATGATCTTTAAACTTTGTGATTTGATTGCTCGCCAGTCCCAACAAGAGTACAGGGACTATTCTCGCAGTTACTTTTAGCATATGCGCTTCTTAATTTAATTAAATTGCATATTATATATGTCATTTATCGGAGTAGCCATTGGCCTCGTGTTTTCGGCTGTCATTTTCACCATCTACACTAAAGACCCACGAGCTGTTAACGAGTTCAAGCAAAAGAAAAAAGAATAGGAAGACAAAAAGAAAAAAGTATAAAAGGAACAGAAGTAAGCTATTGAAAAATTAAAAAAAGATCCAGTGCTCATTAAAAAGAGGGAGGAAAATGACCAGCGCTTTAAATAGAAACTGTATCAAGGACTAAGCGCCGAAGACAGAAAACTACTTGAGTAGTACATGTAATAGCAAAAGAAGAAAGGCAAATCTGACGAACAAATTATCAAAGATGCCACAAGCAAAGCAGGAATATTCGTATTCTTTATGGTCTTTGTTTTAATAGTACTAGCTTTTGCTTTAGTTATTGTCGGTACAGGAGCAGATCTCACTAACTTCAAAACAACTATTTAAAGTGGGCTATCCTTCTTCTATCCTAAAATAGCTGGAGGAAAAGCTATGAGTCCTACTGCTGGTCAAGGGGAATTTTGATTTTATGTTGCTATTATGAATAATTGAACAAATTAAAAGTTTAATAAAAGAATTTTCATTTCTTTTTAGCTGGAGCGGCTCCCTTTTTTGCGTCTTTTTTACCTTTGCCAGCAGGTGCTTTATCGGCAGCTTCTTTTTCTTTTGCTTTTCTTTCAGCCTCCAATGCTTCTCTTTTGAGTCTCATTTTCTCTTCGTTCTTCTTCACAGTTTAAGCATCCATCTTGATGGTGGTGTGGCAAAGTCCGCAGTAATAACGATCCCAGTGCTGGGCCATGAATGTTCCTGGTCCACATGAAGGACAAGTTTTTCTTTGCTGAGTTATATTTCCCTTATCTAAATGATAAAATGTTATTTACTGTCAACTGCGTACAAGCTGAGAGGAAGTAGCTTTATTTTTTTATGAATATGCTTGTTTTTCTTCTTAGTGGTGTAAGCTTTCTTCTTCTTCTTCTTTTTACCTCCGTCGAGGTCTCCTGTTACATATAGGTTGGCATTCTCCCCAAGATCACTCAAAGATCTCAGAATAGCTCCCTGGTGGATGATTCTTGTGCCGGTGCAGAGACTAAGCAATTATTGGACGCTGGCCATTCCGGAGATGTCGATTACGGACTGGGATCCATCGAGCCTGTGCAAGAATATTTGCATCAGTGGATAAAAATAATTTAATATTTATTAAATATTGCATTATTCTCTTTATATTAAAAATAATCTATCTCTATCTTTTCATCTCTAAGCTATTTATCATCCAGGTTGCATTCATATTAACTTAAGGTGTTGTTTTGGATGAATCAATAATGTTGTTAACTATTTTAATAATTTATGCTTGTGTTATTTTTCGCTATTGAGGATAATAAAATTATAAGCAAAATAGCATGAATACGACTTTCTCAGCCATGCCGGGCTCTAAGACAATTGGCAACTACATCATAAGTACAGCCCACAAATAGCCTAGGCAAGAATTTAGGAGAGGGCACCTTTGGTAAAGTAAAGCTAGGAATTCATAACCCCACCCAGTAAAAAGTGGCCATCAAAATATTAGAGAAAAGCAAAATCTCAGATGTTGCTGACGTATAGCGCGTAACTAGATAAATAAATATTTTGAAGCAAGTGCGGCATCCTAATATTATCCAACTCTATGAAATTATTGAAACTCCTAAACAACTTTTTCTCGTCATGGAGTACGTGTCAGAGGGCGAATTGTTTGATCAAATTGTAAGGATGAAAAGATTACGGGAGACCGAAGCATGTGAATACTTCCAGCAAATTATTGCAGGCGTTTAGTATCTGCATTAGCTAGGTGTAGTACATCGAGATCTCAAACCGGAAAACCTGCTTATTGATTTTAACAGACGTATAAAGCTCGTGGATTTCGGACTTTCCAACAGCTATAAGCAAAGTACTATATAGATAACTCAGGATAAAACCTAAAAACAGCATGTGGATCCCCATGCTACGCTGCACCATAAATGATCGCAGGTAAAAAGTACGAGGGCTTAATGGCTGATGTTTGGTCATGTGGAGTCATACTTTACGCTATGATTTGTGGATACCTTCCCTTTGAAGACCCTAACACTTCAGCTCTTTATAAAAAAATAATAGCAGGAGAGTTTAAAATTCCGAAATTTGTCTCCCCTCAAGCTAAGGATTTAATCAAAGGTATTTTAACAACTGATCCTGCAAAAAGGATGACTCTTAAACAAATAAAATAACATGAATGGTTCAAATAAGTTCAAAGCAGCCAGTTTTGGAGTCATGCAAATCCTCCAGTGGGCATAAAGGTCACCCAACAGTTAATTCCAGTTGACAGATCAATAGTGGAGTAAATGATGGAGTATGAACCGGCAACTTCAGAGGAAGTCACCAAATTTGTTGCCAATAACAGGCACAATCACACAGTAACGACGTACTATCTGTTACTGAAGAGAAAGCTAAAATTAGGAATATTTAGTAGCTCTGATATTTGCTCTCCAATATTTGATAGGACTTTGCTTATATCAAAATGCGAGGGTGTAGCTTCAACCAACGCTAGCTTTACAAGCACTAGCAAAAGCCTCACTAAAAGTGATCAGAAATAAGAAAACAACAAAACAATTGAAGAAATTGAATTGGCTCGTAATATCGGCACCGCAGCTGGGTACCGGATTGGCAGTAGGGCTGTTAATAGACTCAATATACGGGACATCTCTAGTAAAAATAATTATGTGTCCAAAATGAAATAGAAGGAAGATGATTTGAGTGGTCTGAAAATAGATTTTGATAACCTTCCAATTGTCGATAGCATGACCAAAGTTACTCAAAAACGACGCAAACTTAATGTGAATACTCATCGCAATAAAAGAGAATAACTAACAGATCTGTATGGAGTTGAAGATGTATTTCGAGCGACTGCATACATACCTCGCCAGTCTGTGCAGAAAAACACAATTGCAGCCACTAACAGAGCTCCGATTTCTTTCCGCACCAGTCTGGACAGGTACGAGCAGAGGCAAGCAGACTAAAGGTACAACTCTTTAGAAATTTCAATGAACGACCCTGAATCAGTAACTAAGTAAAAGTAAATGATGAATAAGACTTTTATGGGTCGCATTCCAAAGAGTTCGATTCCAAAATGGTCTGATGAGAGTCAAAGAATTAGATCTATTTTACAAAAAACCATCACCGGACACGGAAGTCGTAAAAAGAAATCAGATTTATCTTTTTCTTGATCTTGCTTTAATATTTGTATATATGTTGTACTTACTCTAAATTTTAAAATTATAATAGAGAGCTTTTAAGTTGAAGATTTCATGGTTTCATCGTCAGAATAGTCACGCCCAAGTACATCCTTTTCATGCATTTCTGATGCAAATTTATTCAATATTGTTCATCAACTTAGGATAAAGTTCGCCTCGACACAATTCAGATGCAATGAACGATGACAGTAATACTCTTATTATATTAGAACTAACCTGTCTGTACATTGGGAACATCGACAAGAGAGTGGACAGTAAGTAGCTCACTGACACTTTCAAGCAGTACGGAGAACTGGAGTACTGTTATCTGGTATATGAACCCTCCTCATCCGATCGCAACTCTAAGTAGGTTAAAGTCTCCAGAGGATATGGATTTGCAAAATTCGTTAAAATGGATGACTTGCTAAAGGCCAAAAACGAACTAGATGGCTACGAAATCAACGGCCGAAAAATCAAAGTCTAAATCAGCAAAAGAAATAAACCAAGATAAGCAACCCCTGGTCGATACCTTGGCAAAAAGAGATAATCACCTCCCCGTCACCAATACAAGCATCGAGGCCGATCTTACTCTAGGTCTTCAAATGACTCGTATTATGAACGCAAAAAGCATCACGAGAGAAAATAAAAACATCGCAAAAGAAGAGAAAGGTAGAGGTCACGCTCTCGAGAATCTCGGAACAGGGGAAGAGAGCGCTAGAGGTAAAGATCAAGAGAGAAGAGTGGCGAGTATCACAGAAGAAAACATAGCTATTAAAATGAGCGCGAAAGACGCAGAGATAGACAGTGAGACCCAATATGATTCAACTTAAACAATCAACCCATTGAACAAATTCAATTCATTCAAATTCAATTCAAATATTTATACTCTTCATTTGCCCAACGGATATAATTCAGCACTGGCAATCAATTGACTCAAATCTTGCCTTATGCACATCTAGTGCTGCTCAAATTTTACTATAAATAGATCAGAGATCGACAATGGAATAACAGTCGTTAAACGCGAGTATTCGAAAATTAAAATAGTTAAATACACTACTTTTACTATACAAACATTAAATGAGGTGAAGTATTATGATCAATGCTCATTTTTAATGAATTTTTATAGATCTTCGCATATTTGTTAACTACACATTATAAAATATCACTCATTTTTATGTCTATTTAGTTCTCTATTACTTATTATTATTTTTCATGTCGTCATTGCTTCTATTGGACAAAGGGGTGCTCTTCTTAGCTGGCTTCTTATTATTGCTTTTGTCAATTGGGTACCCGAGAGCAAGAGCAAGAAGATAATCATGATGTCGCTTACTAACTGTTTAATTACTTAAAACTCTGAGTTGAATGCCATTTGCTTCTTTTGACTGTGGGATTGTGAGTTTTATTAGGTGACCTTCGTACTTCTTCATCATTTATTTGTGACTTAGTCTCTACAAGTCCCTTTGAAAGACGTACTTTTCACTTTATGGGATGTGTATTTCAAGTTTGACCGCCTAAATAGGAATTTTTAATCTGATAAGTTTCTTCTCTATCAAGTAGGTGCCCATGCCCTGTTTCATTTGCCCCGCTTGCATCTGGGCGAACACCCCCTTATGCGACAACCTGGTCTCAGGGTGCTCCAACTTAACAGGATGATAGCTGTTTATGAGGTCCTCCATTTCAGATTCGGGCACTTTGAACTTGTCGAAACTTGATGTCATGACCGAGGGCTGTATCACAATGTACAAGTATTTCATTTATGAATCTACTTGAATGCACTGAACAAAGAGGCTATTGTAGTTGCTCAAAAAGGAGCGAGCTAGAATTCCCCCCGCAATTAGGCCACCAAAACCGAGAGATCTTTGTAAATCCCACATGGTGAGGAAGTTATTAACAGCCATTAATCCAGCAGGGACCCAGAACATAAAAACAGATGGAGTTGGTATTAACTTACCCGACTCATATGATTGCCTGCTATAAATTACGTTGTATTCTTCGATCAAAGGGATCATCGGCTGATATAGAGTTTTTGCACTACAGAATAGATGAGCGCGATTAAAAAATCTGTTGAACATTTTCATTTTGGTGATCATGAATGAGCACAAAATCTAATAACTATCAGTATAATAACATATTATCAGATTCGCTCCAATTTCTGACTGTTCTTTGCTTCAATATCCTATATCAGTTTTTGAAATCTGACACTTGAGTTTCCGTTTGCAGTCAAAACTCCTCGTATTTTGAGTTATGATTTTTCCTTCTCCCATGCTTCAAGACAATTTTTCAATTCGCTTGACAAAACTTTGACTTTCCTCTAGGACTCCTTCACTTGTCCAGACTTCGAGATCAACATTTCTTACTTCTCTGTCAAAAGACGACTCAATTATGCACACTATTGATTAACTTCTTCAATTTGCCTAGAACACTGCTATCGAAGGTATTAGCATTAAGTTCGGAGTCGATTGTTTTAGCTCTCCATCAAATCAAATGAACGCATCATATCCATTCTCTCCCTATCCTGCTCATCCTTGTCTTTATCGGCTTGATTATTGAGCTCGTAAGTCTTATGCGATATTTATCTTTCAAGCTCTCTAATCTTGCGTCTCATTTATTATTATCTGCCTGACTTAATTGAAAGCTCCTTACGAAGATCAGAAATAGCTTGCTTTGCCTCCTTTGAATTGTTTTCTAATTTTATCTCTAAGTTCTAGTACTACAACCTCAATCTATCGCACTATCGTTCTTTTATCGATAGCAATTCGCTAAAAACATTTTGCTCCATCGTTTGGCTAGTTAAGTGCTCTATTGATTCTCTTTGCTTCTTCATTTATATGTCTGCACCTTCTTTTTACTTACTTAAACTCTCGAAATTCTGATGCATGAATATTATTTCATTTTTGAGATTTTAATTAAGGTCCTGTAATTTCACTATTGCACTTTTCTTATCTGCAATGTCGCCCATTTGTTATAAACATTGATTTTTTAAAGCAGAACAATTATTCTCCAATTGAACATTCAAGAACTATTTTAAATCAATATTGGCATTCAGTGTAATGATCTTCTATTGCAGCTACTTTATTGCATCATTCAGTTTTTGAGTCATCGTGTTACTATCTGTGAATATTTTGTGTATTTTTATATCACTCTCCACTAAATTTGTTTCAGTCTCTTCTAGTTGAGCTCCAATTCTCTTATTTTACTCTTAGAGTACATCTTTTTATTCCTTAGTTTTTGATAGTTTGATTGTTATTTCCGCAAATTTATACTTTTCTGCTACTAATTCCTCTCTTGTTTTTTATAATATCATTTAAAGTTCTTTTAATTTTTTTTCACTTGAATAAAATTCATTTTCAATTGATTTTTTACTTTGAATCAAATCTTGATACCTGGCCTCGTGGAATTCTATTTTCTTTTCTAGTTTTTCCTTTTCATGCAATTGTTCTGATGTATTTCTTTCAAGCTTATCGATATGATCTTCTTTCTCTTGAATACTTAAGTTTTGCTTAGTAATTTTTTTCTCTAATTATTTAATTGCATTTTTGTATTTCTCAGTTTGAGACCTATTCTCTTAAATAATGGCTTGAATTTCATTTTAATTAGTGCTTTTGTATGAAATCTGAGAGCTGTTCATATTTTCCATCTGTTTTGATTTTACGATTAGCTTTTATTCAAGCTTTTACATTTATGACTTTTGTTATTGATAATGTTCTTAGAGATCTTTGTTATCATCCTTGAGTCTTGCCAATTCAAATATTAGTTTCTCATTTTATGAATTTGCTTAGTGAAGCTTTTCTTAGTTTAAATGCAATTTCTCAAAAATGTTGTTTTTTTAGACTAAATTTTAGGATATCATCAACTTGTATTTTTATTTTTCCGCACTGACGATAGATTCAAGCTCTTCCTATCTTTACTGATGATGCTTTTTACATCTGTTGAGCTAGATAATTGCCAATGAATTTTCTTATTCACGTCTGTCGAGCTCTTCCTTTATTTTTGACAACTGTTCTTGCCGTTTTTTAATTGCTTGAATTTGTAACAAAGACAGATTAGAATCTGGAAAGGCAATAAGTTCAAGTTGTTGAATATTATTTTCACTACGATTTTTCTGTTTAGTCTCTTGAATAAGCTGCCCTATGCCAGTTATATTGTCCTTGTTAATCTAATTGATGAACTGCTCCATAGCCTTAATAGTGTCAACTTTGTACTTCTCCCATTATTATTTTAATATTGCCGAGGCATCTTCAGATTCTTTTAACCGGAAATTCAAATCTTGCTCCTTTTTCAAAAGATTGCTAACTTTAAGTTATAGTGCATTTAATGTCTTATTTTTAGTTTATAATTAGATGTCTGCATTAACTAAGCTTTTCTTTTGTTCTCCAATTGTACTTTTTAAGTATTAATTATCCTACAATTGCTTAGCTAGCTTTAAACGTTCGCCATCAATCAGTTTACTTTGCTATTCGACTGTAGATTTAATTAATAACAAGTCTTTATTTATTTTTTAGATGTGCTACTATCTATTATGAAGAGTCGTGGTCAAGTGATCTACCCTTTACTTCATATGAGTAGAACTTTGTTCTTATTTATCTCTTAATATAAACACTTACTGTTACTTTTACTTTATGATTTTCCTCAATTCAAACTCTGCTTCAGCTTTTGTTCTAATAATGCTAGTGAGCTATTTTTCTTTAGCTTCCTTTACTAGAATTTGTTCTGATTTAGTTTATAATTTGCCTTCTAACTATTTAATTAGCTCTTTGCTATTGGCTGTCTTCTCTTGCTCATTGATCAACTATTAACTTATCTTCAGTATTTTCTAGTTTAATGAAGCGATTTTCTTGTTTGAGCTTGAATTAAGTTCATCACTTCGGGACGCTTTCCACTTAAGCTCTTCAATCTCGGAAAGCAATTGGTCTTTAACTCGGATAAGGTAAATAATTTCAGTTTGGTTTTTGTTACGCAGATTCTCCCACTCAATTCTCTCAGATTCAACCTTCATTTTCATTTCTGCCATTTTTGAACTTAAGCTACTATAATTCTACTGTGAATTAAGTAATTATGAATCTTTGATTTCAATAATTTTTTTACACTTTTGAATTTCCTTCGACTGCTATACATTTTTTGTATATAAGTTATCTTTGGCTAAATTTGCTTATTTTACTGAATTTTACAACTACTTTATTAATCTGTTCTGAGACTATATTTTATGATTTGACCTTGTTAAATTTTCAGTAACTTTTGTATACTATAACGTTAATTCTGCATTTTTTTTACTCAGAATGCCAAATTGCTTTTTTATTTCTTCTAGATCTTTAATCTAATGTGTCATTTGACTTATTAAGTTCTATTGTTTTCTAATAATGATATCAAAATTTTCACATTTCGTAAGAGTATCTTTAAACTATAAAGATTTTTCTTCAAAATTTTTCATGAGTAATTGGTATTATGTTTTAATATTCTCAAGTTGTATCTCCAATAACTCATTGGTTTCTTTGTATTATTTTATCTCAAGGGCTAAACTTTAATTTCGCTTTAGAAGTTTATTTTTTTAATCAAGGAAAGCTCTTTCCTTTTCCTTACTCTGCAGTTGAGCTCTCTTCTATGAATTTTAAAATTAGGTCAACATATTATTTAACGATAAAGTAGCTTTCTGCCTCTCTTGTTCACTTTGCTGGAATTTCTAAGTCATTTTGGTTATTTGTTAATTGAAAGTAGCATTTCTGTAATCCATACGCTTTTATTGCATATTATTATTAACTTTTAAATCTTCGTTTATTTCCTTGAGTTATTTTAATTATTAACCTAATCGCTTAATCAGCCTCTACCTTTATTACAAGTTCACTTTTGCATCCGATAGACCCATTTAACAGCTTTGAAGTTTATATTTATATTTTTCAACCTGGTCTTTCATTTCTCTGTTTTGATTTTAAATATCTTTTTATTTGCGTTATAAGTTTCGACATTTGTCCTTGAGAGTGGTATTCTATTGGGTAAGACCATCGACTTCACTTCGAAATTTTGCAATTTGATCTTCGCTAGTTCCACTCTTCCATTGTTCTTCGCGGCGAATTGCGTGAATTTACGATTTCAGTGCTGAAATTTGTTTCGCGTAATGACTTTTCTATTTAGATAGCTTCATTATTTTTTGTTGATAGTATGAATCTGGTTCATTCATCATAAGCTATTCTTCAATGATAGAGCCAGATCCATTTGAAAACTAGTCTGTATTTCTATTTTTTATAGCAAATCCCTTTGGACTATCGGACTCGCTTAAAATTTTATCAACCAGCCTGACCTTGGATTTTTCTGGTGTTTTCTTAGGTTTATCTCTTTGGTTAATTTGATTGAGTCTTTACTGTATACTTAAACTTGCGCTTCCTAGCATTCTGCTTCTCTGATACTGAAGATCACTAGAACTGCTGTCCCTATGAAAGGATCGAACATATTCTACTTTAAAGGTCAGCTCTATAGTCGCTGACTTATCTGGACATTTTTCAATTGCTAAGTTCTAGCTATCCGACTGTGATGAGATCTTTCCGTTTTCAGTAACCTTTAACTGGACTGAGCCAGCTGGAATTTTTCCATTTGAGGATGCCATCAAAACAATCAAATTAAGCTGATTTAGTGCGAGAGTACTTTTTTCTAGGGGTACTGCGACTATTTAGTTGGGATTTATATGTCGGTAGTTAACTTCTAGTTTGGTGAGCACTTGCCATCTCTAAGTTCATAGCTCATACGACTCTCCACACTATTAGTTTCTACATAATAGAAGGGGTACCATTCTTGAGCTGGAACTGAAGAGAACAGGGAAACTTGACAGCCATGGAGACCTTTTTGATGTGGAGAGTGACGCGAAGGATATGACACTCTGTTTATGATGCTGACATTATCCTGTAATTACAATCTAACTATATCAAATATAATTTAATGCCTTTGTTTGTTCATAGACTAATCAATAATGAACAGCAGGTGTTTATTATAGTTTATAAACTTATCAGTTTTAATTTAAAAACAGGTCATCATGTCCACAGTAACATACTACTCGTACTTGCTGGTGCCGACAACCGTTAACTTCTCCCAGTACACGGACGTACAGCGAGGAACTATCTTCCTATGGTTCTTCTCCATATTCGTCGCCACCATAATCACAGGCATTCGCGTGGTGTCAGGACAAATTGAAGTGGGTCGTGGTTCGAATTATGAGAGCAACCCTCCTGGTCCAGCGGCTACTGCATCTACTTCATTGTAAAATTTTCAACACGAAATCGTTAAGGCGCAAATCAAAACTGAGGACGATTCAGGAAGCATAAAGATGATGAAAACAGTTGACAAATTCAATACTATTCAAATGCCTATGATGATTGTGTTCGCTCTTAACTTAACCCTAGGTGTGACGTACGCATTTTCACTTGTGCTCTACTTCATCGTGATAGTACCGATAATACTTTTCAATTTAATGGAGCTGCACAAGAGATTCTTCGATCACAAAGTATTTTTGTGCATTTTCGAAAACCTGTGGCTGATCTTCTCCTTCTTTTGGTTCCTCAACATCTGGATTACTGGCAAGTACCAGCAGCCTTACTATATCTACTAGGTCATCGTCTGAACCATTTTGATCATCATAATTCAATATATAGCTATAATGGTGCCATATGTCTTATTATATACATAAACAAAAATATTAGCAGTAATCATTAAAGCAAGGAACAGTGGGTCGGCTATTATGCTGCCACTGTCATGGAGAGGATGATCGGGTTGAACATTTTTAATGACATTACAGGTGATACATCAGTGCACTCCATTTTTACCTCGCTTGGTCTTTCGGGCTCAGGTAATGTTTCACTACTTTTAATTTCCAGCTTTTACATTTTAACTAGCTCTGTATGTATATGCAAAAGTCTCTCCAATTCAGTTTCAGGCTATTATCCATTTTTGCCGCATCTAAATTCTTTTTCGTATCTCGAAATGAGTTGATTGTACCTATTTTTCACCGCATGCTCAGTCCTATTGCCAAATTTCTTTGCAATCTTTGACCATTTTCTGCCCATTTCTTTGATCATTTGAACAAGTTGTAAATCTTACTTGAAGTCCCAGTCATCCCTAAAGTTAAAGCGAAGGTTACTTTTTTATTTCAGGGTTTAAGTGGCTAAGCCATCTTTAGCGAATCGATTTTGGCTTTTTGAAATAAAGCCCACATGAACGAATAAACAGTTCGAGTCCGATCTCCGTCCACTTCTTGTTAAGACCGGTACTGAATAGGAAACTATAATACCTCATCATTTTGTCGATAAATACATCTTCGTCTTTACTCCACTCGGGTGATTTCAACTTTTTGGAGGATAAATAAAAATATTTGCAAAATAGGGAGTCCTTGCAGAAGCACTCAGCCACCAAATTCCACTCAATGGGACCCTGAATAAAGTGATACTTACGAAGAGATCAGCGGGGAGGCCTATTATTTTAGAATAGGTAAAAACGAACCAGATGTATAGACGATATTAGTTCTCCATCCAGGATTTACTGGTCTGGCGATCGAAGCTATACTTTTTGTCAAAATCCACTCGCTTTTCTTGAATTTAGGCGGGAGACAGTTTCTCGAGTTCTAACTTTTTAATCTCAAAGTCTCTTTCGAATTCAACCCAGTTGATAGGGAACTGCGTTGAAAATGCAATGAGCTGTTCCCAGATTGTGTTTTTGTGAGAAATAGTCGTCATTTATTATTATAGCTAATCAAACTTCTTGTAATAACAACTAAATCGCTACTGGAATTTATAGACATCTCAAAAAATGTGAAAAATAAAACTGAGTTTGAGTGCTAGTCTCGAAACTGCGCACAGGTAGGGATCAAATGGGCAACTAACTGAAGAGTGAACTCTCTCAAAAATGTAACTCGATTGGATTGATTTATTTTATTAATTCTATGTATATCGAGAGCAACTTGAAATATAAATAAAAACAACTAAACTTGATAAGTTTCCATGCTAAATTGTCTTGATTAAGAGTCAGTTGACTATTTTTAGAACAACTGCAAATAAAAGTTGCTTGCAGATAACAATTTAATAAAATTAAAATTTAGAAAAAACTGAATGATAAAAGCTATCTCTTATATTAGGAAAGAGTAAAAGCAGTATAAGAACATTACACGATGAATATTTTAAAT
>APMI01009436.1_pt1 | contig 22838 bp, 26 predicted proteins | sample 667938 | NCBI WGS metagenome assembly APMI01 (sample SAMN01084076, study PRJNA167559) | wastewater metagenome | biome: Wastewater | place: Denmark: Ejby Moelle, Odense | collected 2011-11-28
CGGGTTCTGCCATATGACCGGGCATTGGCTGCACCGCGGCTATTCCATGTTCGTCTTTGCCGACAAGGTGACCGGGCAGGCGCTGGGCATGGCCGGCCCGTGGTTCCCCGAGGGCTGGCCGGAACCCGAGATCGGCTGGACCATCTGGGCGAGGGCCGCCGAGGGCAAGGGTTATGCCCATGAGGCCGCAACCGCCGCGCGGCGCTGGGCCTATGAAGCGCTGGGCTGGACCACCGCGATCAGCCTGATTGCTGAGGGCAACGCCCGCTCTGCCGCGTTGGCCACCCGCATGGGCGCGCATCTGGAATCGACCCGCACCGACCAGATTCACGGGCAGGTGCAGACTTGGCGCCACCCCGGCCCCGAAGGGGTGCTGCAATGACCGCCGAAGGAGAGGCCATGCCCGACACCATGACCGACGCCGCCCGCGCCGCCGAGATCCTGAAAGAGCATCGCCAGTCGATCGACCGGCTGGATGCCATTCTGGTCTATACCCTGGCCGAACGGTTCAAGCACACCCAGTCGGTCGGCCGCCTCAAGGCCCGGCACGACCTGCCGCCCTCGGACCCGGCGCGCGAGGCCCGGCAGATCGAGCGGCTGGAGACTCTGGCGCAAGAGGCCGATCTGGACCCCGAGTTCGCCAAGAAATTCCTGAACTTCATCATTTCGGAAGTCATCAGGCATCACGAGAAACTACAGAAATAACCCACGAAATAACCGGCACCCTGCCGGCACTCGCCATCGAAAAAGGAGAAATGACATGGCAACGAAGATCCGTCTGGCCCGTGGTGGTTCGAAAAAGCGCCCGCACTATTCCATCGTCGTGACCGACAGCCGGATGCCGCGCGACGGCCGTTTCCTGGAAAAGCTGGGCACCTATGACCCGATGCTGGCCAAGGACAACGAAAAGCGCGTCGTGATCAATCTGGATCGCGTCAAAGAGCTGCTGGCGACCGGCGCCCAGCCGACCGACCGCGTGGCCCGCTTCCTCGAAGCGGCTGGCGTTCTGGCGAAAAAGACCCGCTCGAACCCCAAGGCTGCCGTTCCGGGCAAGCAAATGGCGGAACGTGCCGCCAAAAAGGCCGCCCGCGCTGCTGCTCCGGCTGAAGAATGATCTGAACGGGCGGCCTTCGGGCCGCCCGCTTTCCGAAAGGACGGGCGATGACGAACCCTAACCGCATCTGTGTCGGCGCGATTGCCGGGGCCTTTGGTGTTGCGGGCGAGGTGCGCCTGAAATCCTATTGCGCCGAACCGACAGCCATTGCCGATTATGGCCCGCTTCATACCGAAGATGGTAGCCGCAGTTTTCGTATCACGCTGACCCGTCCGGTGGCGGGGGGGCTTGGGGCCCGTGTTCAGGGCATCAAGACCAAGGAAGAGGCCGATGCCCTGCGCGGCACCCAGCTTTATGCCGACCGGGCGCGGTTGCCGCATCTGCCCGATGATGAGTTTTACCACGCCGACCTGATCGGCCTTGCCGTGCAGGACACCGGAGGAGCCGCCCTTGGCACCGTGCAGGCGGTGCATAACCACGGCGCGGGCGACATTCTGGAAATTTCCGGTCCCGGCCTCAAATCTGCCCTGATGGTGCCATTCACGCTTGTTGCAGTGCCGACAGTTGATCTGACCGCGCGCAGGATCGTCGTTGATCTGCCCGAGGGGTTGGACTGACCGCGCCGCGTGGCGCCGACAGCAACAACGAGGCGGTGCCAGTATGGCAGAGACCAGAATGTTCGATCGGGCGACCCTGCTGATGGCGGCGATGGCGCTTTTGTATTTCGGCCCGTTGCTGGCGGGGCTGGGCGGGGCAGGCTGGCCCGCAGTCTATGCCTTTGCCGTGATCTTCACGCTGTGGCTGATCGTCCTGCGCCCGCAGGCCTGGCCGCGAGATGCGGCGCAGTGGCGCGACCCGACCGTCTTGATTCACGCGTTGACACAGGTGGTGGCGCAGTGCCTGCTGGTTGCGGTGCTGTTCGGTGTTGGCCGGGGAATTGGCGGGGCGCTTGGCGCGGTGGCCAGTTGGCCCGCGTGGTTTCCCCTGTCCCTCAGTTTTCTGTCGGTGCCGCTGGCCCGTCTGATCTGGGATCCGTGGATGGCCGAAGAGGTGGACCGGATGCTGGAAGATGCCCTTGCCACCCTGAACACCACCCAGCCCGATCCGGCAGAGGCGGCCCGTGCCCGCCGCCTGCTGGAGCCGTTGTTTGCCCTACCCGATGGCTCGACCGCTGCCGAGCTTGCCCCTCAGCTTGCCGCTGTCGCCCGCAAGACCACGCCCGAGGCGCTGTGCCTTGCCCTGCGCGAGAAGGCATCGCAGTCCACGGCTCCGCGTTTGCCGCGTCTGGCCTTCGTCCTGTTCGCCACCGACGGCGCGATGGCCGAGCGTCTGGGGGGCGATCTGCCGACCCTCGCGCTTGCCCTTGCCTCGGGCCACCCTGATCTTGTGGAGCTTTGGGCAAGCCGCACCCTTGTGGCGCTGGATGGCTATCCCGGCCTTTGGGGCGATTGCCCCAGCGAAGAGACGCTGGCGCCGGTGCTGGCCCAGACCCGTGGCACGCCTGCGGCCAGCCCGCTGATCGCCCTGCGCGACCGGCTGCGAGAGCTTGCGCCCGCCGCCTAAGGGTTGCGCGCCCCCTTTCGTGGCTGTCGGCCTTTCGCTACAAGGCTGCATGACCGAAGATTTGCCGCCAGAAATGCCCGCAGGAGGGCCCTCGGGCCCGTCCAAATCCCACGCCCGGCTGTCGATCCGCGCCAGCCTGAAGCCGCGCGACCTGATGGACGAAGCCCCTCGTCTGAAAGGTGCATGGGAGGTGCGGATCGTCACTTTGTTCCCCGATGCCTTCCCCGGCATCCTGGGCCTGTCGCTGATGGGCAAGGCGCTGGACATGGGGCTGTGGCGGCTGGAAACCCACGATCTTCGCGATTTTGGCGAGGGCAGACACCGCAATGTCGATGACACGCCTGCCGGTGGCGGCGCGGGCATGGTGCTGCGCGCCGATGTGGTGGATCGCGCTCTGACTGCGGCGACGCAGGGCGCCAGCGCCGACCGCACCCGCTGGCCGGTGGTTTACCTTTCGCCGCGCGGCAAGCCTTTCGATCAGGCCACCGCCCGCCGCCTGGCCGATTGCGACGGGGTGACACTGCTATGCGGCCGGTTCGAGGGGGTGGATCAGCGCGTGCTGGACCATTGGCAGGTAGAAGAGATCAGTCTTGGCGATTTTGTCCTGACCGGCGGCGAGATTGCGGCGCAGGCCCTGATTGACGCAACCGTGCGGCTGCGTCCTGGCGTTCTGGGCAATCAGGCCTCGACCGAGGAGGAAAGTTTTTCCGAAGGCTTGCTGGAGCATCCGCAATACACCCGCCCGCAGGTCTGGGAAGGGCGCGAGATCCCCGAGGTTCTGACCAGCGGTAATCACCGCGCGATTGCCAAATGGCGTCATGCCGAGGCGGAAAGGATTACCGCCGAACGCCGCCCCGATCTTTGGGCCAGACATCAGGGCAAAGGCTAGGACGCAAAGGCCAAATACCTGCCCCGGCGCGGCGAGAGTTTCCTTGACCGCACCCCTCATCCCGCCTATACGCGCCCGATCCGGGGCGAAAGCCTGCCGGACCCGATTCCTTTTGCCATCGAACCCGTCTTCTTCGCCGGGCTGGGCTGCGGGAATAGGTACAGGAAAACGCCTTTCCATCTCCGGCGGGCTCGCGGTCATCGCGGGGACTCGATCGAAGACCAGGAGCTCTGGGGCGGCCTCACTTCGCGGACCATACCGCGAGCAACAGGAGACAGGCGATGAACCTGATCGCACAGATTGAGGCCGAGCAGATTGCTGCGCTCGGCAAGACGATCCCAGACTTCAAGGCCGGCGACACCGTTCGCGTCGGCTTCAAGGTCACCGAAGGCAGCCGCACCCGCGTGCAGAACTATGAAGGCGTCGTGATCGGCCGCAAGGGCGGCGCGACCATTTCCGCCTCGTTCACCGTGCGCAAGATTTCCTTCGGTGAAGGTGTGGAACGCGTGTTCCCGCTGTATTCGACGAACATCGATTCAATCGATGTTGTCCGTCGCGGCAAGGTGCGTCGCGCCAAGCTGTATTACCTGCGCTCGCGCCGCGGCAAGTCGGCCCGGATCGCGGAAGATTCGACCTACAAAGCGAAATCCGAGTAAGGAGCGGCCGCAATGAAAGACGGTATTCACCCCGACTATCACTTCATCGAAGTGAAAATGACCGACGGCACGACCTATTCCACCCGCTCCACCTGGGGCAAGGAAGGCGAGACGCTGGCGCTGGACATCGATCCGCTGTCGCACCCCGCCTGGACCGGCCAGACCGCCAAGCTGATGGACACCGGCGGTCGCGTGTCGAAGTTCAAGAACAAGTATGCGGGCCTGGGTTTCTAAGCCAGGCAAGGCAAGCGAATTTCAGAAGGCGCGCCAAAAGGCGCGCCTTTTTCTTACTTCGCCTATATGAAAGCCATTTTCTGTGCCGATCTCTTTTTCAACAGGAGATAGGCAATGCGGGCATACGATCTGATTTTGCTGCCAATTGCGATCTTGGCCGCAGCTATTGTCATTCAGCCAAACCTTTTGACGGTTGCCAGCTTTCTCATACTTACCGGCATTGGCATCCCGATAACCATACTGGCATGGTCCGCGGTGCCGCTGGCCATGGTGCTGCTTCCGGCCCGCATTCTTCAAAGGTTTGTGCTGGAAACCTTTCTACCCGTATTTCTGGCCTGGGCCGTTTCCGTTGGATTGGTCATGTCCGGGCTTGTCTGGGCCGCAAGCCAGGACCGCGCCGGACAGCGTGCCGAGGCCGAGCGGTGGCTTGCGGCTGATCACGATGGTCTGACAGGGCCAGCGGCGGTTCACCGTCTGGGTATTATTTCCCAGAGTGGTCAATGCGAGGCCCTTTGCCAGCGGCTGCTTTTAAATGGCACGGTGAAGGCAGTCATCATGGCCAAAGGGGGGGATGTTGCACTGCCGCTGAACCCCGAACATGCCGCGACAATCTGGGCCTTTGAAACCCGCCAGGGATGTCCGGTCACACATGTACCGACAGACAACCATCTGACGGTCCGCAGGGAAGCGACCGGAAAGGCGGCACCTGACACGTCAAGGATGATCAGGCAGGCTGCGGCGCAAGGGCTGTGTCTGGTCGAGCGACCGGGAGTAATTGCCGAGGCTGACATCGTGATCGCCCAAGTCAGCCTTCGCAGTGCTCCCAGCCCGCGTGGCTCTGGCTTCCGCTCTGGTGCTGACCGGCTGGCGGTAACTGCGCAGATCATCTGGACAGTTCGCGATGGCCAATTGAGCGAAGCATTTCGGGCAACCAAAGTCACCGGACCCGAGATCGCGCCAATACTGGTGGTGACCGGCACAGCATCGGGAGGGATGGATATAGGCTTGGGTTACCTTCGCCCAAACACGTTTCAAATGGGCAACCTGATCCCCTTCGAAGGCTTTGTTGCCGCGCGCCTTGGGTTGAACCTGTCGCTTGCAGGGCCGTTGGTGCTGCCTGACCTGAATCTGCCGCCCCGCGATGTCTTTGCCCGCCGCCTTGCCGCGCCGGGCGCTTTCTCGGATGCCGATGTTGATCTGGCGCGGGATTTTGTTGGCACGATCCTGAATGGCCGCTGCTGCGATGCCGAGGATTGCGCCCTTTTCCTGAGGATGATTGAAGACCCGCGCATCCCCCTGTTTCGCGAGGCTGCCCTGATTACACCCGACTATTTCCCCGGTGCCGACGCGGCCTGGAAACAGCGGTATATCAAGGCCGCAGTTCAACATCTTGCCAGCGCCGACAAGGCCGAACCCCCCTTGGCCGCACGGATGCTGGCCGGGCTTTCCGATGGCGATCTTCATGCACACGAAAGCGAGATTCGTAAAGTTCTTGATACCCTGTCAGATCAGGCGGCGGTGGAACGACTGATTGTCAGGCTAAGACTGCTCGCTGGCAAAGCGAGCGATTAGGCAGGCTGTCCACCCGGTTGCCGCAGGGGTTATCTTCCGGGGACCCTTGCGCGAAAACCCGCCAGTTGTTACCCAAGCCGATACCATCGGGGGTAAAGAATGGCGCATATCATCGTCGTCGGAAACGAGAAGGGCGGATCGGGCAAGTCCACCACCTCGATGCATGTGGCGACGGCGCTGGTGCGCATGGGGCATCGGGTTGGCGCGCTGGATCTGGATCTGCGCCAGAAAAGTTTCGGTCGCTATGTCGAGAACCGCCGCGCCTATCTGGCGCGCACCGGGGTTGATCTGCCGTCACCCGATTACCGCGATTTGCCAGAGGTGGAGCCGGCGCAGATGCTGCCCGGCGAAAACCCCTATGATGCGCGCCTGTCAGCCGCCGTGGCGGCGCTGGAGCCAGTCAGCGATTTCATCATCATCGACTGCCCCGGCAGCCATACGCGGCTAAGCCAGGTGGCCCATTCGCTGGCCGATACGCTTATCACCCCCCTGAACGACAGCTTTGTCGATTTCGACCTGCTGGCGCGGATTGACCCCGAGACCGGCAAGATCATCGGGCCGTCGATCTATTCGGAAATGGTGTGGAACGCGCGGCAGTTGCGGGCGCAGGCCGGGCTGAAGCCGATCGACTGGATCGTATTGCGCAACCGCCTTGGCGCTCAGGTCATGCACAACAAGCGCAAGGTGGGCGCGGCGCTGGAAGAACTGTCGCGCCGGATCGGATTTCGTGTGGCGCCCGGCTTTGCCGAGCGCGTGATCTTCCGTGAGCTGTTCCCGCGCGGGCTGACGGTTCTGGACCTGAAGGATACCGGGGTGGATACCCTGAACCTGTCCAACGTCGCCGCGCGTCAGGAAGTGCGCGACCTGCTCAAGGCGCTCAGGCTTCCAGGTGTTGAGGTGAATATCTGAACAGAACCGAGCAGGCCTGCCCGCGGCGGGCTTCGCGCAGACCGATCCGCGACAGGCGGTCATCGAACGCATCGGTGGTTGCGGCGGGCTTGCGACCCAGCAGGGCGATCAGGTTACGGTAAAGCTGCATGGCTTCCTCCCGGTTAACATTGATTCAACTTGCAAGCGAACCGCGGCAGGAAGATGTCCGTCAAAGGGTGATTTTGGTGCCATTCGCGGGCGGGCTGTGTCGCGGCTTGAGCAAACTGCCTTGGCCGTGGCAGAACCATGGCAAGACCTCAAGGAAGCCCACGCCATGACGAATGTGTTGTTCAATGCCCTGTTCGCCCCACTGTCTGGCCGCGAGACGGCGTTTCTGATCCTGCCCGATGGCCGCGAAATGACAGGCGACGCCTTCCTGAGGCTGGTGTCGCGTCTGGCCCATGCCCTGCGCGGTGCGGGGGTTGGGCCGGGCGACCGCGTGGCCGTGCAGGTGGTGAAATCGCCCGAGGCGCTGGCGGTTTATGCCGCGACCGTGGCGCTGGGCGCGGTGTTCTTGCCGCTGAACACGGCCTATACGCCCGAGGAGGTTGACTATTTCCTGGGCAATGCAACGCCGAGTGCGTTCCTGTGCGATCCGGTCAAACAGGCGGCCCTGGCCCCGGTGGCGGCGCGGCACGGCGCCCGGCTGATCACTTTGGGTGCGACTGGCGGCGGGGAACTGACTGAGTTGGCGGAAGGCCAACCCGACACCTTTGTGCCGGCCCCGCGCGTGGCCGATGATCTGGCGGCGATTCTATACACATCCGGCACCACAGGCCGGTCAAAGGGCGCGATGCTGAGCCACGGCAACCTGTTGTCGAATGCGCAGGTTCTGGCTGATCTGTGGCGGTTCACAGATCGCGATGTGCTGTTGCACGCCTTGCCGATCTTTCACACGCATGGGTTGTTCGTTGCCTCGAACATCAGCCTGCTGACCGGGGGCGCCATGATCTTCCTGCCGGGGTTCGACGTGGAGCAGGTGATCGGCCTTTTGCCGCGTGCGACCGCGATGATGGGGGTGCCGACCTTTTATACCCGCCTTTTGGACGATCCCCGCTTTGACCGGGCACTGACGGCGCATCTGCGGCTGTTCGTATCCGGGTCTGCCCCGCTGCTGGCCGAAACGCATCGAGAGTTTGAGGCTCGCACCGGTCACCGCATTCTGGAACGCTATGGCATGACAGAGACCAACATGAACACCTCTAACCCCTATGAGGGCGAGCGGCGGGCGGGCACGGTGGGGCAACCCCTGCCGGGTGTGGACCTGCGGGTGATGGGCGAGGCGGGCGAGGTTGCGCAAGGCGAGGTTGGCGTGATCGAGGTGCGCGGGCCGAATGTCTTTCAGGGCTATTGGCAGATGCCGGAAAAGACGCGGGAAGAGCTGCGCGCCGACGGCTGGTTCATCACCGGCGATCTGGGCACGGTGGACGCCGATGGCTATGTCACCATCGTCGGGCGGGCCAAGGACCTGATCATTTCTGGCGGGTTCAACATCTATCCCAAAGAGGTCGAGTTGCTGCTGGACGAACAGCCCGGCGTGCTGGAAAGCGCGGTGATCGGCCTGCCGCATCCGGATTTTGGCGAGGCGGTCTTTGCCGTGCTGACACCGCAAAAGGGCGTGGTTCTGGATGCCAAGGCGGTTCTGGCGGGCCTGCACGACCGGCTGGCGCGGTTCAAGCAGCCCAAGGCTGCGGTCGTGGTGGCGGATCTGCCGCGCAACACGATGGGCAAGGTGCAAAAGAACCTGCTGCGGGCCGAGTATGCAGGGTGGTTCCAGAATTAGTCCGGGGCAGATAAAGGGGGGCCTGAAATGTTCAGGCCGCCCCTTGTTTGGCGCCAGAGAACGCCGGGGCGGCCTTGACCGAACATGACCGGATCAGAAATCCGGCGCGGCTTGGGCTGCCCGATCGGGTCTTACAATTCCCCCTGCCGCCATCATCTTAGGGCAACTAAGGGGAAATTTAGGCAAAACGCGTCAGAGTTGTCAAAGGTCTCGATAGATTGCCTTTGGATTGCAATACAAAGCCAGAATGGAGCGGACAATCTTTACAGAACTGGAAACAATTTCAGATTTTCGCGCCTAAGGCGATCTGCCAAACGGCGAATCGCCTTTGCCACATTTGATGGACCTAGCGCGCAGCAAGCGCGCGTGCCGGCTGGCGCAGGGGGGTTTTCATCGCTTCGGGGCGGCGGCGGTTGGCGCGGGCCCAAGGCAAGACCACCTGAACTTCGGTCGAGGCGGTGATCACGGATTTCAGCCAACGGCGCTGCTTTGTCATTTCGATCTCCTGTTCCGGTTTTCCCGGTATGGCCAAGATATCGCAAGGGTTTGCGGCGCAGGTTGGACCGAAACGCGGAATTGGCGCGCGACGGGGTGGGAACCACGGCGGCGCTGCCTTGTTCGTAAATAGCTGATTTTCCGCAACTTGTTTCGCCAAAGGAAACGATATGCTTGGATTGTTGCGTCAAAAATGGCGAAATCCGGGCGAAAAGGCGCGTGCTACAGCCGGATGATTGAGATCAGGCGGCCGTAATCCGCCTCGCCCGCATGGGTGGTGCGGCGGTAGGAAAAGAATCTCGCCGGGTCGGAATAGGTGCAATGGCCGGTCCATTCGGCGTTGCCAACCCCCGCCTGCCGCAACCGCCATAGCCCGTAAGAGGGCAGGTCGAACAGAAGGCGGTCGCCGTTGCCTTGGGTGAAGAACCGGCTGGTGGCGCGGTCGTCGTCGGTAAAAGCCTCGAAAAACTCTGGCCCGACCTCATAGGCGCGCTGGCTGATCGTGGGGCCGATCACGGCGGCGGTGTTTGCCCGGCTGGCCCCCAAAGCCTCCATCGCGTCCAGCACCGCCTCTAGCACACCATCTTTCGCGCCGCGCCATCCGGCATGGGCGGCCCCGATCACGCCCGCGCCCGTATCCGCGAACAATACGGGCTGGCAATCGGCGGTCAGGATGGCAAGGCCAAGGCCGGGTGTCGCGGTGACGACACCATCGGCGCGGGGCCGGTCAGATAGCGGGCCGCTGACGGCGATGACATCGGCGGAATGGACCTGATGCAGCGACACCAACGCCTCTGGCGTAAGGTCAAGCGCCGCCGTGGCGCGGGCGCGGTTGATGGCCACGATCTCGCTTTGGTCGCTGGATCCGGTGCCGCAGTTCAGACCCGAAAAAATGCCCGAGGACGCCCCGCCCTTGCGGGTGAAGAAACCGTGGCGCGGGGCCAGGGAGGCCGAGGTGATCAGTTCCAGCGTCATGCGAATCCGGGCGGCAGCGGGGCGCCGGGCGGAAAGACGGCCAGCGCCTTGAACAAGTGTCCCATTTCGGCAGGCGCGGTCAAGCGGCGAGTGGCCGTAAGATGTGCTTCCAGCGCCGCACCGGTAAGCCCTTGCGCCAGATGTTCGGCGCGCGCCTCGATCCCGAGTGTGGTCAGAAGATATCCTTGATTCACAATGGCATGTCGGGCGGGACTTGCGGCTTTTGCCAACGGTTCAAAGGCGACATGGGCCGTCAGATCCGCCTCGCCCGGCTCTGTACACGGATCGGTGAAGCGATGCGCCTTCATTGCCTGAAACGTATCGCCAAGCGAGATCCAGCCGCCATAGTCGATCACCAGCGCCAGCCCGCCATGGGCCGCAATGCGCTGGCCGATCCCGGCCATGACAGGCCCGGCGGCAGGGCATATTTCCACCACATCGCCCGGCGCGGTATCGCTCAGCCGGTCTTCGACCACACCAAAGGGGGCGAGGGGAGACAGGCCAAGATGCAAGGCCCCGTCTTTCAGCCCCACCAGGGTTTCGCGCCAGCCCGCACCGTCACGCGTGAACTGGCGGATGGGCAGGGCGTCGAAAAACTCATTGGCCAGCAGGAACAGCGGGGCCTGCGGCAAATCTTCGGCCCGGTCCAGCCAGGTTACGGGGTGGTTGCCCAGCGTCTGGCGTTGGCGCGCGCGCAGGGTGGTGCTGGCCTCGACCAGATGCACCTGTGCGGCGGCGTGAAAGCCGCGAACCCCCCGCGTCGCACGCAGCACGTCGGCCATCAGCGTGCCACGTCCCGGTCCAAGCTCTGCCAGGGTGAAGGGGGCAGGGCGGCCAAGGTCCAGCCAATATTGTGCAAGGGCAAGGCCCAGCAGCTCGCCGAACATCTGCGAGATTTCGGGCGCGGTGGTAAAGTCTCCGCCCTGCCCGAACGGGTCGCGAGTGGCATAATAGCCGTGCTGCGGGTTCAGCAGGCATTCGGCCATATAGTCCGACAGGCGCATCGGCCCCGTGACGGCAATGCGGGCCTTGAGGATATCGGCCAGCGCCGTCATGCCGCGCGGGCGCGGGCGACAAACCAGACCCCGGCGGCAATCATCGGCAGCGACAGAAGTTGCCCCATGGTCAGGCCATAGCCACCCACATGCAGCGCCAGGCCCAGCGGATTGCCCAGCGTGATAAATTGCGCATCGGGTTGGCGGACGAATTCGACAGCAAAGCGCGACAGGCCATAGCCGACAAAAAACAACCCTGCCACCCGCCCCGGATAGCGCAGCCACCCGGCGCGCCAGATGGCCCAGGCCAGAATGGCGAACAGCAACAGCCCTTCAAGTGCGGCCTCGTAAAGCTGGCTGGGATGACGGGCGCAGATGGTCAAAAGGTCGGGGCAGCTTTGCGCGGCATCACCGGGAAAAGCCACGCCCCAGGGCAGGTCGGTCGGGCGGCCCCACAGCTCTGCATTGATGAAATTGGCGATACGGCCCAGAAACAGGCCCGGTGGCGTGGCAATCGCCATCAGATCGGCCATGGTCAGCATGGGAATGCCCTCGCGGCGGCAGAACAGGATGCCCGCAACGACAACACCCAGAAACCCGCCGTGAAACGACATGCCGCCGTGCCAGATAACGGGAATCTGCAACGGATTGGCCCAGAAGAACCCCGGATCATAGATCAGCACATAGCCGAGCCTGCCCCCAAGGATGACGCCCAGGATCACCCAGGTCAGCAGCCGCTCTACAGCTTCGGGCTGCATCGGGGCGCCGTTCGGCCACAGGCGCGGGGTTTTCAAGAGGGTGACGATCAGCTTCCATCCGATCAGCAGCCCCGCGATATAGGCCAGGGCATACCAGCGCAGGCTGAACTCCCACGAGCCAAGGCTGATCGTGAAAATCACGGGCGAGATATCGGGGAAGGGGATATAGGACATGGCGCCTCTCGGTTGCCCCGGTTTGTCGGGGAGGGGCGGCGGCTTGTCAACGGCCTGAAGCGGCATGCGCGGACCCGGCCCTTGCCCGGCCCGGCCAGATGGTTAGAATATGCGGGTATCGCCAAGCCAAAGGGGCATCCCATGACCATCGCCGCGCCGGAAACCCAAGTCGTCACCACCTGGAAAGTGGCCTGCGACGGTGGGGAGGGAGCATTGGGCCATCCGCGCGTCTGGCTGTCGATTCCCCAGGATACCGGCTTTGTCGAATGCGGCTATTGCGACAAGCGTTATGTGATCGACCGCGAACACGCCCACGACGACCATTAGGTGATCCTGCGCCGCTGGCTCTTGCGGCTTACAGGCGCAACGCTCGCGCTGCCGGTGCTGTGGTTTTTGTCGGGTCTTGTTGGTGCAGCGATACCGTCGGGTGGCGCTTGGCCAGATGAAGGCATTCGGGTCGGCCTGCTGCGGGGCCCATTCACTATGATTTCCTGCTGCCGCTGACGCCAGAGACCCGGCAGGACTTTGCCGCGCGGGACAGGGGTGTGCCTGTCCTCCACCCCGAAGGGCGCTGGCTGTTGGCGGGTTGGGGGTCCGAGGCATTTTACACCACGGCAGGCACCTATGCGGACATCCAGGCCCGTGCGGTCTGGCAGGCGACGACGGGAGACCGCGCGGTGATGCGGCTGGACGTCTGGGACGCGTTGCCGGTGCAGGACATGCCCGGTCTGCGCTGGATCACCCTGACGCCCGCACAGTACGCCACCTTGCGCGCGGGCATCCTTGGCAGTTTCGCCCGCGATGCGCAGGGACAGACGATCCCTTCTGCCGCCGCAGGCTTTACCGACACTGACGGGTTCTGGCTGGGCGTGGGGCGGTTCGACCTTTTTCACACCTGCAATGTCTGGGTGGGCCAGCAGTTGCGTGCCACCGGCCTGCGATTCGGCCTTTGGACGCCGACACCGCAGGCTGTTGCACTTTCGCTGTGGCTGAACGAAACCTAGGCAATTACCGCAGCGGAATGGCAAAGCGCGGGCCGGGCACGGGCCGCTCTGTCAGGCCCATGTGACGATAGGTTGCCGCTGAGGCCTTGTTCTCCGGATGCGTACCGATCGTCAGGTCAAGGGCCCTCTCGGTCACCGCCTGCTCTTGGGCCGCCGCGATCAAGGTACGCGCTATGCCCATGCCCCGAAACGGCGGCTGCACATAAAGATGCGTGATGTCCAGCAACAGGTGACCCGAAATCATCTCGTGCCGCCGGGTGATCAGGGCATAGCCCACCGGATGGCGGGCGGGGCTGCCCGGCAGGCAGGCCACCAGCGCACTCGCCTCCGGTCCTTGCAGCAGCCGGGCAAGCTGGCCTGGCGTCAGGGTGGCCGTATCGCCGTGATGGGCAGCAAGGGCCACCAGCATCCGGTGCACCTCGGGCAGATCCGAGCTTTCGGCGGGATGGACGGTCACCGAAGGGGCGGTAGGGGAATGGGCGTTCATGGTCAGGTTCCTTCGCCTTGCCCGCGAAGGGAACCGTGCCTGGCCTGCCCTTGCGGGGCGGCTTCTGGGTTCAGTTTCAGGTGAAAGCTGCCCGGCCGCCTATATGGCGTCGGTCCAATAAAACGAAACGAGGGCGGTCAGATGCAGCATGGCGCGGACCATGCGCCTGCACGGCGGCCCTGTCAAGCGCGCGGTCGCCGCCGTGCCAAAAGGACGCCAAGGATGGCCCCCAGGATCAGCCCAAGCGGTGCCCAGAAGAATGCGACCTGCATCGCATAAGCCCCTTCGGCCTGTGAGATCGGCAGGAGCGAGGGCAAAGCGATGCCCACCGCGAAGAACAGGACACCCCCCAGCATCCCGCCCAGAACCAGACCGACAAGCCAGCGCATTGCCCCTCCTGCCGGGTGGAAGCCCGGCCCGCTTCGTGCAATTACTTCAGCCTAACATGAAACGGAGGGCGGGCGCATGGCATTCGGCAAGGGCGATCATCTGCATCTGATCGACGGCTCGGCCTTCATCTTTCGCGCCTACCATGCGCTGCCACCGCTGACGCGCAAGTCCGATGGGTTGCCTGTCGGGGCCGTGGCAGGGTTCTGCAACCTGATCTGGAGCGAGATTACCGCGGGCGCTGCCGGCAAGGCCAAGGCCAGCCATATCGCCGTGGTGTTCGATGCGGGGTCCAAGACCTTCCGCAACGACATCTATCCCGACTACAAGGCCAATCGCCCGGAATTGCCCGAAGACCTGCGGCCCCAGTTCCCCCTGACCCGCGACGCGACCCGTGCCTTCAATATCGCCTGTATCGAGATGCAGGGGTATGAGGCCGACGACATCATGGCCACCCTTGCCATGCAGGCGCAGGCCGCGGGCGGTAGTGCCACGATCATCTCGTCCGACAAGGATCTGATGCAACTTGTCGGGCCGGGGATCGACATGTGGGACCCGATGAAGTCCAAACCCATCGGCCCGGATGAGGTGGTTGAGAAATTCGGCGTGAACCCGGACCGCGTGGTGGATGTGCAGTCGCTGGCCGGGGATTCGGTTGATAACGTGCCCGGTGCGCCGGGGATCGGCCTGAAGACCGCCGCGCTGCTGATCAACGAATATGGCAATCTGGAAAGCCTGCTGGCGCGGGCGGGTGAGATCAAGCAGCCGAAGCGCCGCGAGACACTGGTGGACAATGCCGCGCAAATCCGCCTGTCGCGCGATCTGGTGACGCTGCGGCGCGATGTGCCGGTCGAGGTGGGCTTGGACGAATTGGCCGTGCGGGCGCCGGAGGCGGAACCGCTGATGGAGTTCCTCTCACGGATGGAGTTCCGCACCCTTGCCAGCCGGGTGGCGACGAAGCTGAAGGTCGAGGCCCCGGTGATCGAGGCGGCCAAGGGGTTCGAGGTGTCGGGTGCCCATGACGCGCCGGTGGCAGCGGCTGAACGCCTGCCCTTCAACCATGACGCCTACGAGGCCGTGCGCGACATGGCGGCGCTGAACCGTTGGATTGCGGCAATTGCCGAGGCGGGGCGGGTGGCGGTGGATACCGAAACCACCAGCCTGGACGAGATGCGCGCAGAGCTTGTGGGTATCTCGCTATCGGTCAAGGCGGGTGCGGCCTGCTATATCCCGGTCGGCCACCGGCAGGGTGGGGGCGATCTGTTTGGCTCCAGCGCCCCGGTCGAGGGGCAATTGCCGCTGGATCAGGTGCTGGCCGCGCTGAAGCCGGTGCTGGAGGATGCGTCGATCCTCAAGATCGGCCAGAATATGAAATACGACTGGAAGATCTTTGCCCGCCACGGCATCCGCATTGCGCCTTTGGATGACACGATGCTGATGTCCTATGCCATGCACGCGGGCCTGCACAACCATGGCATGGATTATCTGGCGGAGCATTATCTTGGCCACAAGACCATTCCGATCAAAGAGTTGATCGGCTCTGGCAAGGCACAACTGACCTTTGATCAGGTCGAGATCGACAAGGCGGTGCGCTATGCCGCCGAGGATGCCGATGTAACCCTGCGGCTGTGGGAAATCTTTCGCCCGCAGTTGCCCAGGGTCCGCGTGACCACGGTTTACGAAACCCTGGAACGCCCCTTGGTGCCGGTGCTTGCCGATATGGAAATGGCGGGCGTGCAGGTGGACCGCGATACGCTTGCCCGCATGTCGAACGCCTTCGCGCAGAAGATGGCGCAGCTAGAGGATGAGATCGGCGAGCTTGCGGGTGAAAAGTTCAATGTCGGCTCACCCAAGCAGTTGGGTGAATTCCTGTTCGACCGTCTGGGCCTGCCCGGCGGCGAAAAGACCAAGACCGGCGCTTATGGCACCGGGGCGGATGTGCTGGAAGACATCACGACGCTGGAGGATACCCACCCGCAAGGCGCCCGCGTGGCGGCGCGGATTCTGGACTGGCGGCAGGTCGCCAAGCTGAAATCCACCTATACCGACGCGCTGCAAACCGCGATCAACCCCGAAACGGGCCGCGTTCACACCAGCTATTCCATCGCGGGCGCGAACACGGGCCGTCTGGCCTCGACCGATCCGAACCTGCAAAACATTCCGGTGCGAACCGAGGAGGGGCGGCGCATCCGCGAGGCGTTTGTGGCGCCGAAGGGCCGGGTTCTGGTCAGCCTTGACTATAGCCAGATCGAACTGCGGATTCTGGCCCATATCGCCGATATTCCCGCCTTGCAGCAGGCGTTCCGTGATGGCCTTGACATTCACGCCATGACGGCAAGCGAAATGTTCAACGTGCCCCTGGACCAGATGACCAGCGACATCCGCCGCCGGGCCAAGGCGATCAACTTTGGCGTGATCTACGGCATTTCCGGCTTTGGCCTTGCCCGTAACCTGCGGATTCCGCGGGCCGAGGCGCAGGGCTTTATCGACCGCTATTTCGAGCGGTTCCCCGGCATCCGCGAATATATGGACCAGACCATCGCTTTTGCGAAAGAGCGGGGTTTTGTGCAGACCCTGTTCGGCCGCAAGATCAATACACCCGAGATCAACGCCAAGGGGCCGGGCGCAGGCTTTGCCCGCCGCGCTGCGATCAACGCGCCGATACAAGGGACGGCCGCCGATGTGATCCGCCGCGCCATGATCCGTATGCCCGCCGCGATTGCGGGGATGGATGCGAAGATGCTGCTACAGGTCCATGACGAATTGCTGTTCGAGGTTGCCGAAGATACCGTTCCCGCCCTTATCGTGCGTGCGAAAGAGGTGATGGAGGGTGCATCACATCCCGCCGTTGACCTGAAGGTGCCCTTGGTGGTCGAGGCGGGGCAGGGCCGCAACTGGGCCGAGGCGCATTAAGTGCAGGCATCCTGCTGCACGCAGGAGAGATGCGGAGGCTTGCCTGCTTCGGGCAGAGCAAAGGCACGGGCGTTCTGGCCTGACGGATTGCGGGGCGACTGGCCCCGAGGGGCGCCGGTTCTGGACCGTCACCCCGCCAAGCCTGCTGACAAAAGGCCGCGAACTGCGCGGAATGCCCGTGCAAATACCGGTTGATCGATATGGGTTACTTGCCCGGTATCAGCCGTTGAACAGGAAATGCAGGACGTCGCCGTCCTTGACCTCATAGGTCTTGCCTTCGACACGAAACTTTCCGGCCTCTTTGGCCCCCGCCTCGCCGTTGCCGGAAACGTAATCGTCATAGCCGACAGTTTCGGCGCGGATGAAGCCTTTCTCGAAGTCGCCATGAATCACACCGGCGGCTTGCGGTGCCAGCGTGCCCTTGGTGATCGTCCAGGCGCGGGCCTCTTTCGGGCCTACCGTGAAATAGGTTTGCAGGCCCAGCAGGTCATATCCCGCGCGGATCAGCCGGTCCAGTCCCGCCTCGTGCAGGCCCATTTCCTCCAGGAACATCTGGGCTTCATCCGCAGGAAGCTGGCTGATCTCTTCCTCGATCCGGGCCGAGATCACCACAGAACCCGCGCCTTGTGCCTTGGCCATTGTGGCCACGCGGGCCGACTGGCTGTTGCCTAGGGCGGCGCTGGCCTCTTCGACGTTGCAGACATAAAGCACGGGCTTGGCGGTCAGCAATTGCAGCATCCGCCACTGTTTCTGGTCTTCGGGGGCAACCTTGACCGTGCGGGCGGGCTGGCCTGCCTCCAGCGCCGCCAGGGCGGCGCGCAGCAGGCGGTCCTGGTCCAGCGTGTCCTGATCGCCGCCGCGCAGCTTTTTCGCAAGGCCGGTCAGGCGGCGTTCGACCGATTCCAGATCGGCCAGCATCAGTTCGGTTTCGATGGTCTCGGCATCGGCCACGGGATCGATCCGGCCTTCGACATGGGTGATGTCGCCGTCTTCAAAACACCGCAGCACATGGGCGATGGCGTCGCATTCGCGGATGTTGGCAAGGAACTGGTTGCCCAGACCTTCACCCTTCGACGCACCGCGCACCAGACCCGCAATGTCAACAAATGTCAGCCGGGTGGGGATGATCTGTTTTGACCCGGCAATCTCGGCCAGCTTGTCCAGACGCGGGTCGGGCACGGCCACGTCGCCCACGTTCGGCTCAATGGTGCAGAACGGAAAGTTGGCCGCCTGTGCCGCCGCCGTGCGCGTAAGGGCATTGAACAGGGTGGATTTCCCCACATTGGGAAGCCCGACGATACCCATCTTGAAACCCATGATGCCGTTCCTTGTGACCAAACCGAAGGGGGCATAGGCCGCGCCTGCCCGGCGGTCAAGCGGATTGCCGCACGTTACCCCCGCCGCAGGCGCGCAGGAAATGCCTTGGTGCCATGGTCGCGCCAGTTTCAGACCGAGGATTTCATGCCTGCGCTGCCCTATCTGCATTTTCTGGGACAATGCGCCGAAGCGGTGGCCTTCTACGCAGCTTTCTCGCACGGGTTCGGCATGGTGAAGGACTGCTTCGGAACCCACTGGGTCATCGCGGCGATGCCTGCCGTCCAAGCGGCAATGCCCGTTCTTTGACAGGCGTTCTTTGGCGGGGGCATTGATTTTCCCGCCCCACCCGTGCAAACCGCCAGTCAGAACAAGTGACAGCGGGCCCGCCATGACCAGAATCGACGATACCTTCGCGCGGCTGAAGGCCGAAGGCAAAAAGGCCTTCGTCGCCTATCTGATGGCGGGCGACCCCGATCTGGCACGCTCGCTGGCCGTGATGAAGGGGCTGCCGGGCGCCGGGGTCGATGTGATCGAACTGGGTGTCCCCTTCACCGACCCGATGGCCGACGGCCCGACCGTGCAGCTTGCCGGTCAGCGCGCGCTGGATGGCGGCATGACGATGGACAAGACCCTGCAACTGGTGCGCGATTTCCGTGCGGGTGATGCGACGACACCCATCGTTTTGATGGGATATTACAACCCGATCTATTCGCGCGGCGTTGACCGCTTTCTGGCCGAGGCGCGCGAGGCCGGGATCGACGGGCTGATCGTGGTTGATCTGCCGCCAGAGGAAGATGACGAGCTGTGCATCCCGGCGCAAAAGGCCGGGCTGAATTTCATCCGGCTGGCTACCCCCACCACCGACGACAAGCGCCTGCCCAAAGTGCTGCAAAACACCTCTGGGTTTGTCTATTACGTCTCGATTACCGGCATCACGGGGGCCGCTGCCGCACAGGCGGGCGATGTCGGCCCCGAGGTGGCGCGGATCAAGCGGTCCACCGACCTGCCGGTCGTCGTCGGGTTCGGGATCTCGACCCCCGAAACGGCGCAGGCGATTGCCGGGGTGGCGGATGGGGCCGTTGTCGGCTCGGCCATCGTGAAAGAGATCGCCTCGGGCAAGCCGGTTGATCAGGTGCTGGCCTTTGTCGCGGCGTTGGCCGCTGGCGCACATTCCGCCTGACAGGACGGGAATTCCGACCTCTGCCCATGGTTGTCTGCGCTTGGCGCCGGCGCTAGGCTGGCCGCAGGTTTTTCTTGCGGGCCAGCGGATTTCACATGGCGATCATCTTGGGCCAACTGGCCACCCTGACCGGAAATGTCACCACCTTGCAGTGGATCAAGCCGGGGTTCGAGGCGGATACCGAAGCCGCGCTGGGCTATCACCGCGGTCGTCTGGCGCAGGGTTACTGGATCATGGTGTTAAAGCGCCTGCCGCAGCCGCATGAGTTCACCTTTGACGGCACCACCCTGAACTCGGGTGGTCGGACGGGCCTGCCGGGCCAGACCGAAGCCGCCGACAAATTGCGCCCCAAGGTGCATGACCGGGTTCTGGCCGAGCGGGGGGCTGTGGGCTATGCCGACCTTCAGCGCCGCACGCTGGGCCATGTTGCCGTTCAGGGCGACCAGCGCATCGCCAAGGTGCTGCCCGCGCTGCGCAATGATGCAGGCATGGCCCCGGCGGATCAGTACCCGATGGGCGGTGGTGGCCTGCAATGGGTCATCACGCCGCCCGGACTGCCCTTCATGGCTGCGGCAGAGGTGCGCCCCGATGGAACGGTGGCCATTCCGGGTCAGGTTCTGAACTTGCGGACTGGCGGCTATGATACGAGAGCGCGGCTGCGACAGCATCTGATGTCGGCCTGAAGGTGGCTTGCGATTACTGGCGTGATTGGTAATATTGCCTTACCAGTTCAGCGGAGTCGCCCATGCCCGTCATCACCTGCATCGAAGACCTCAAGCGTCTGCATCAGAAGCGCACGCCCAAGATGTTCTGGGATTACTGCGAAAGCGGCAGCTACACCGAGCAGACGTTTCGCGATAATTCCAGCGATTTCAGCAAGATACGCCTGCGCCAGCGCGTGGCGCGCGATCTGACGGGGCGCACGACCGAAAGCACCATGATCGGGCAAAAAGTGGCGATGCCGGTGGCGCTGGCTCCGGTCGGCTCAACCGGAATGCAGAACCCGGATGGTGAGATCAAGGCGGCACGGGCAGCAGCCGCCTTTGGCGTGCCTTTCACGCTTTCCACCATGTCGATCTGTTCGATCGAGGACGTAGCCCAGCACAGCCCGGAACCGTTCTGGTTTCAGCTTTATGTGATGAAGGATGAAGATTTCGTCGATGCCATCATCGAGCGGGCGCGGGCGGCCAAGTGTTCGGCGCTGGTGCTGACGCTGGATCTGCAAATTCTGGGCCAGCGTCACAAGGATCTGAAGAACGGCCTGACCTCTCCGCCCAAGCTGACTTTGCCCAATATCCTGAACATGATGACCAAGCCGGCCTGGTCCCTGGGGATGCTGGCCACGCCGCGCCGGACCTTTCGCAATATCGTGGGCCATGCCAAGGGCGTCACCGATCTGGCCAACCTGACCGCCTGGACCAATGAACAGTTCGACCCGCTACTGGATTGGTCGAAGGTGCGGCGGATCAAGGACCAATGGGGCGGCAAGCTGATCCTGAAGGGTATCCTTGATGCCGAAGATGCCCGCATGGCGCTGGATGTCGGGGCCGATGCGATGATCGTGTCGAACCACGGCGGGCGGCAACTGGATGGGGCGCTGTCCTCGATCCGGGCGCTGCCGTCCATCGTGCGGGCGGTGGGCGACAAGACCGAGGTGTTCCTCGATTCAGGCATCCGCTCGGGTCAGGACGTGCTGAAGGCGCTGGCCCTTGGTGCCAAGGGCACCTTCATTGGCCGGGCCTTTGTGCATGGGCTGGGGGCAATGGGGCAGGCGGGCGTGACCAAGGCGCTGGAGGTGATCCACAAGGAAATGGACATCACCATGGCCCTGTGCGGCTGCCAGAAAGCCCGCGATTTCGGGCCGGAGCATGTGCTGGTGCCCGAAGATTTCGAGGGGAAGTGGGCGTGACCTTTAGCGTGAAACCAGCGGTCAGGCGCTGATTTACCCTTGTGGGGCTGGGCGTCGGGCAAAGACTATGGATGAGGCGCGGGGGAACGCGCGCCCTGCCGTGGCCATTTGCTTTTTCTAAGGGCCATCAGCCAAAAGATGCAGTGCTAAAATACTGCCAGATTATCTGATTAGCCTAGGCCCGAAGCATAGATGATGTTGTTGCGGTTGGCCGCGGTTTCTGAAGCGCTAACCTTCTTGGCGGTTTGGGCTATGGCATCTGGGCGTTGCGGTTGGCCTGCGGTTTCTGAAGCGCTAACCTCAGTGGGCGTCTGCATTCGCTGTGCAGGCCGTTGCGGTTGGCCTGCGGTTTCTGAAGCGCTAACCTGCCCCGATGGATGGGCCCCTTATGGGCTTGGTTGCGGTTGGCCTGCGGTTTCTGAAGCGCTAACCTAGCGTCAGGGACAGCGTCTGGGCCAGCGTCGTTGCGGTTGGCCTGCGGTTTCTGAAGCGCTAACCTTGTGGCGGCGAGTTGCGATGCACTCATCGCGTTGCGGTTGGCCTGCGGTTTCTGAAGCGCTAACCTTCTTGCATGGTCATAAAACCATACGGCCAGGTTGCGGTTGGCCTGCGGTTTCTGAAGCGCTAACCTAAACCGAATTGGGCAATCACAACCTGTCCGGTTGCGGTTGGCCTGCGGTTTCTGAAGCGCTAACCTCCGCATCCGAAATGGGAAGACCCTCGCTTGGTTGCGGTTGGCCTGCGGTTTCTGAAGCGCTAACCTCAAGCTCGCCTACTTCTTCGCCAAGCCGGTGTTGCGGTTGGCCTGCGGTTTCTGAAGCGCTAACCTCGCGCGATTGTCGCTGTCGTTCAGCCACTTGTTGCGGTTGGCCTGCGGTTTCTGAAGCGCTAACCTGTTTCGCCCAGCCGTGCCGCCGTTCTCTATGTTGCGGTTGGCCTGCGGTTTCTGAAGCGCTAACCTAGCCTTGGCGTGGTCGCGGGCGTTCATCAGGTTGCGGTTGGCCTGCGGTTTCTGAAGCGCTAACCTTTTCGGCTTGTAAGCCGCGTCACCGACAGCGTTGCGGTTGGCCTGCGGTTTCTGAAGCGCTAACCTGCGCAACTTGCGCGATGGGGTTTAATCAAGGTTGCGGTTGGCCTGCGGTTTCTGAAGCGCTAACCTGTCCTTGTCGCGCCACCCATAGATCGAGCCGTTGCGGTTGGCCTGCGGTTTCTGAAGCGCTAACCTCAGGGTCACTTCGAGAAATGGGGCTATGACGTTGCGGTTGGCCTGCGGTTTCTGAAGCGCTAACCTCAACGGGGAGTCCGCCATCAAGGCGCGCGGGTTGCGGTTGGCCTGCGGTTTCTGAAGCGCTAACCTAAACGGAAACGTTCTGCCGAAAGGCTTCAAGTTGCGGTTGGCCTGCGGTTTCTGAAGCGCTAACCTGGGGCCGAATGGCCCGACCAATGCGCTGGCGTTGCGGTTGGCCTGCGGTTTCTGAAGCGCTAACCTTCCAATTGATGACATCCTGTCGGCCAAACTGTTGCGGTTGGCCTGCGGTTTCTGAAGCGCTAACCTGGGGCGAG
>APMI01015820.1_pt1 | contig 22819 bp, 22 predicted proteins | sample 667938 | NCBI WGS metagenome assembly APMI01 (sample SAMN01084076, study PRJNA167559) | wastewater metagenome | biome: Wastewater | place: Denmark: Ejby Moelle, Odense | collected 2011-11-28
GGCAGGGAGGTGCCCAGCAACGACGCCTTCAGCTGGGCGGCCACCGACGGCGCGCAGGTGCAGGCCCTGGTCTGGGACTGGCGCAACACCAACCAGCAAGTCAGCAACCGCAGCTTCTTCGGCAAGCCGCAGCCCGCGCGCGACGTGGGCCCGGTCAGCGTCGAGCTCCGCCACCTGCCGCCCGGCCGCTACCAGCTCACGCAGCGCCGCACGGGTTTCGAGGTCAACGATGCGCACACGGCGTACCTGAAGATGGGCTCGCCCAAGACGCTCGACGCTCAGCAACTCACCGAGCTGCAGGCGCGCACCACCGACAAGCCCGAAATGCTGCGCACGCTGACCGTCGGCGCCAGCGGCACGGCCACCGTGACGCTGAAGCTGCGCAGCCACGACGTCGTCCTGCTGAGCCTGGCCAGGGTGGGCGCCTGAAGCAGCAGCGATGCTGCCGCTTGCCGAAAGCGTTGGTGATGCATGCGCGGCACGCACCGCCAGAAACGACAAAGCCCGCATGTAGCGGGCTTTGTTCAGTCCTTCACAGGACTTGTATTTGGTTGCGGGGGCAGGATTTGAACCTACGACCTTGGTTATGAGCCCGAAAGTAGCTACCGACTTGAATCGGCTTCGCGTGGTGTCTCGTGCACATACATAGGCGATGATCGCACTGCCTCTTCAGACACACCTTCCCGCTTGACGCCGATTGTGCCAGACTGGTGCCGGACTTCGACTAGATGCGGATATGGCAAAGATGACCATTGGGGAGGGGCTACCCACCGACTGCGAAGCGAACAGCCGGCCGGAGGTTGCGGCACCCCGACGCTCGCACATGCGGGCCTCCGGGCCGGTCATGCTCGGACGCGACGCCCGGCTGACGTTGGCTTCGGTCGAACTGTCCCAGATCCGCGGCCCCCATCCGGTGCTCCGTGATCGAGATTTACGGCTCGACCTAGCAGGCGGCAGCTTGGTCGATGTAGCTCGCTGGAAGCCTGAAGCTTTAGACGTATTCTTGTGTTCAGCACCGATGTGGTGCATAGAGCGAGGCCCGTCGAGCGATCGCCACTTCCTTGTCGTAGCGGGTGCAGAGTTGCTGCCCGCGCTACACAGAGCCCTCCCGCCCCATACCTCGATCCCCATCATCGTTGTCGAAGCCAAGCTCAAGGACCGAGGTTGGCTGGAAATCGCAGCGGTCCACGCGGCCACGATCGCCTCCCTTGCAGCCGGATTCACTGACACCTACGTCCAGACTCTTCTGAGCGACGCCCAGGTCGACGGCACAAAACGCTCCCGGAATCCGGAGACCAGATTCCCGTGACCAGTGTCCCAAACCCCTCCTCTGGAAGTTCCCCGCGCGTAAATTGGACGCCACCTAAGGCATCCAACACCTACCGCGCAGTGCGGGGCGAGCTCGCACGGCTGGGGCATGCCGAAGCGGCTTGGGACACTCTTGCGTTCTCTCTGGGTTTACTGCCCACCCTATTTGTCCACGGCGCGGCCTTGCAGCGGGTGGCCGAAATTTTCTCCACGCCTGTGTTTGTAAACGCATCGACTTGGACCAAGGGTGCGTGGCTCCAACACCTGCCGGCATGGCGGGCGATGCTGGCCGACTGGGACAAGGTGAGGCGAGCCTTTCCCGGTGTCTTGGACCCACGCCATCGGCGTGCGTTTGGCTTGGAGAGCCTTCATAGGCACCCGCTGCGCGGGTTCGGTATCGACGTCGCACCGCTGATATCCGTATTGATTAACCGCCACGAATATTCGCAGAGCAACGAATCAGCCAAGCGTGCGCTTGCCTCCCGTTTTGACCATCTGCAGGCGATGCTGACTGCCGCTGCGCTCGACTACAGGTGGCACTCCGGCACCACCGTCGACGACTATCTCGACTGGCTGCCGGACTCCAGGCACGAGTTCAACTCCTTCCCGATCGAGTCGCATCGGGCGTGCCGCAGCGTTCGATGGCTCGCCAAAGCCCCGCAAGCACTCTTCATGGCGCGCTTGGGCCAGAGCAGCGAGCCGCGTGAGTTTGTGCGTGAACTACGGAAGTGGGAGACGGACGTTACGCCTTCGGACGCCCACCGAAGCGGTCCCAAGTCCGACGAGGACCTGCAGCGCCAGACGTACCCGGCCGCTCTCAGCAGCTACTTCAGCTACTGGCCGTCCATGCTGGCGGGTGCCGACTTGGTTGGCCGGCCAGCAAGGCCTGATGACCATAACGAGGCGCGAGGAAACGGCTCTGCCGTAGATGGCCAAGTCCCGTCAGACGCTGGCAAGGCACGGGAGCGGCTACCGAACCCGTCGCCTTCGCCCGGGGGCTTACCGGCCGGCGGCGATTCATCACCCGATGGCGGCATCGCAAAGGACGACGACGCACCAGTTCGTCTACCGCTGGTGCCGATTGGACAGATTGACGCGATTCTGTCCGGCCAGAAATGGCGCGCCATGCGCGCCGCCATGGCCGCCACCGTCACCCCATTTGACCTCCGATACCTGGCCGCGCCAGACGCGGACCGCGTCGCCCGCCATGGCCTGGCGCGCGCCGAAGCTGCGCTGGCGGCGCCCGTCCGAGGCCATCACGACGCCGAAGACGCGCTGCTGGCATTGCTGACACTGTGCTTGGGGCAGTCGCCAGCCGTTCTCTCAAAGCTCCGGCTGGCGGCCATTCAGCCGTCGTCGGCCGATGCGGCAAGCTTGAGATCGCAGGGGTGGAAGGACGCGCCCGTGTTCTCACTGGAAGAGGCGCTGGACCTCCAGATCGATGCACCGGTGCTGCTGGTCCGGCCAGAAACGCGTCCCGTGAACGCGCCCGGCCGGCCACTCGACCAGCACGGTCACCCGATGGCCGTGGGCAGCCCAGATCTGTGGCCAGCGCCCGTAGAAGCGGTGGCCTTCCTCGTGCCAGCGATCCAGCCCAACTTGGCCGGCACCGACGCCGAGGTTGTCGAAGGACGCCCAAAGCAGATTGTGCGGAACCTTCTGGTTCCGGCCGCCGAGACGGGACGCTTGCTCTGGAACTACCACCAGAGCAGCAGGACCAAGAGCTTGGAAGCCAGTCAACGCGAACCGTGGCCGGCCATGCCAACGATCGTGGGAGGTAGGGCAGGCGAACCCTTCGATCGACCTACTGGCATCAGGCTGTTCCGAAGCTTCGATGACGCGATCGCACCATCGACTTCGGCACGACGCTCAGCCGCCGACATGACTGAACAGCGGGTCACGGACTTCCTCAACGCGATCGACGGCTGCTCTCCGCCGGCCGGCCATGAGCGCTGGTCCGCTCGACTCCTGCAAGACCTAATGCCGGCACACGTCGAAGCCGTCAGCGGCGACCGCACGCTGGCTTGGCTCCTGAGTTGCGATTCGGCTGCAGCGAGCCAGGCCCGGATGTACTACACGCAGCACACACTGGCACGACTCGCCGAGGTCTGGATGCAGGCCACGCACTCGGCCGGCCTGGGCGTGCTGGCCGCAGCAAACGACGGTCGCCCACCCGTCGCCGGCACGAGCAGCGAAGGAGCGCCCTCTGAATCACCACATTGATTCGCGCCGGCCCGCCGTGCAGCTTCCGAGCGCTTGGCCGTGGCAAACACCTGCTCTGGCAGCCGCTCGCGTGGGCGCCGCTTTTGTGCCGACGATTGACGAAGTAGGTCGATTGGTCAAAACCTTGCAGGCCAAAGTGAGCGAGCCGGTCGCGCTCGAGCGCCGCTCCGCCTTGCGCAGGCACCACACCCATGTGCTGCTTCTGACCATCGTTTATCAAGGCTTGTGCACCGCCTTGCGCGCCTTGCGCTCGCCGGTGGCTCTGCTGCGGGCCGTTGAACAGAGCGATCGGGTGCGTGCCAAGGCTGGGCTGCCCCCGACCGATGACGTGTTCGTTGGGCTTGCGGACAAGGAATCCTTCTACAACCAGCGAGCCCGACTCGTGGCAGTGCCGCCGTTGCTGGTACGGCAGCTGCGCATCCTGCAATCTCACCAGATTGCGCTGGTGACGCGGCTGACCCGTTACGAACAGTGGCAGTCCGCGCCGGCCAGGGTCCGCACCATGTTCCGGCTGGACGAGAGCGATGCTCCCGTCGAGGTGTCAGTCGCATGGGTCGAGAAGGAGCTCGCCGAACTCGGATTTCCATGGCCGGCCAACTTTGCGCGGGCGTTTCTTCGGACCCACCTGCTGGAGCGGGGATGTGCCGCGGCGGATCTCGACGCCTTGCTGGGTCACCGCGACGCGGGAGGCGGCGCCATCGGCCTCCACTCGACGTTCGACTTCGACAGCAGCCTGCGCCGGCTTCAAGCAGCCTTGGCATCCCTGCACGCCGACATTGGCTTGAAGGTGATGCCCAGCGCGTTCGTCAAAGACACGATTTCGTTGAATGGTGACGTGCTGCTTGCCCCGATGCACCGCGCCGGGCCTGTGGGCCGGGGACGGTCGGACCGCCCGCGCCAGCAAGGTCGCATCGAAAGGCTGCCGGCTTTCTGGCAGTCGATCCATGAACGCGCGACCGATGATGACCGGCGCCAGGCCCCCACGCTCTACCGAATGCTGCGAAGCTGGGCACGCCACGGCAATGTGCTTGCACGACTGCTCTGCGCGGCTGAACCTGTGACGTTTGCCTCCGAGCATGGCTTGGTTGGCAATGGCACCCGTCCAAAACCAGAAGCGCTGGGCAATCAAGACGACACACCCGAGACGGCGGGGCCTCTGGCTGCGGGGGCAGCGGACATCATCCACCGACTGACGATGCAGGCGGAGAACGACAGTCGCGCACGGTTCCACATGGCCGCCAGCTGGTTCCGGCTGCTGGTGCGAGCGCGCAACATGCTCCGGAGCCGCGGCATCGAAGTGCCTGAGTTCCCCGTGGTGGCGACTGTTCGGCCGCCATCGAGCCCATTTGTGGAGACGTCGGTCCTCGCGATCCCGCTCGTCGATGGGTGGCGCGCGGCTTTGCTGAGCTGGACGGACAAGGCGCTCTCTCAGGTTCGCGACTGGCGGACCAGCGAGTCGAAGCGCGCGGAAGATGGCAGCCTCGGCATGGCTGCCATGCCCATGCCTGCGCCCCCATCGGCGCTCGCCGCAGAGGGTTGGGCCACGGCGCTGGTCATGAGCGCCGTGCTGAACGGCATGCTTCTGGACCTCACGCAGCTCAGCATGCTGCTGAGGCGCTTCAGCACGCCGGGCGGTCGCGATTTGCCCGTCTCCGGCCCGTACCGCCGCGCTCACCTGGACTTCCACGTTGCCGCAGGCGGTTCGATGGACCGGCAAACGCACCGCTGGTGGTTCGACCCGCAGTCCGAGCTGATCTGGCTGAACGCGCCCCCCATGCCCCGCGAACTTCGCCTTGGCGATCTGCACCGGTGGTTGCGCCGCATTGCCCTGATGGCCTTTGAGGGGTCGGTGGCCATGCCTTTCGAGCCGCAGAGTTTCAGTGACTTGATCCGCTGCGCCGAGGTGTGGTGGCTCACGCGCGCCAGCAGAACGGTGGTGGCAAGCCAGAGGCGCCAGATCGACGCGAGCTCCATCTTGACCGACCGCTGGGCGCGGCTCGTCGGTGCTCGACGTCTCGCCGCGCCGGCATGCCACGACAGCCAAGCCAACGCGCAACTGGGCAGCGGCAGACCTGAGTCGGAAGATGCCGACTCCAGCTCAGGGAAGCGGCGCCGACGCCGCAGCGCTGCGATCTCCACGGACTCGCCGCTCAGCGCGCTGGCGCTGGTTCGGTCTGCCCGGGATCCTGCGGTTGACCAGTCCAGCGCGTGGGACCCTGAGCCCGGGGATGCCGAGTTGCTTGCCACACTGTCGGTGGCGCACCCGTGGATCGAGCGGGTTGCGCGGTCACTCATGGCATTGGCAGAAACCGCCCCTCCATGGGACTTGAGCGGATTGCTCGAGCAAGAAGGCCTCACGGGCGCGGCGCGCATCAACACGCTGGTGGACTTCGCCATGTGGCTGGCGAACCCGGCCGGCGGAGGATTCACAGGGCCACCGCTGGTGCGGACCTTTACCGCTGCCGCTCAGTCATTGGCCGTGCACGGGGAACTGGCCGAGGACTCTGGTCCGCTTCAGCCGGCCGTGATCGCTCGCGTACTTCGCGAGATCGACGACCTGCCGATGTCGGCGGGTTCCACGCCTCGCAGCATCCGACAGGCGATGCGCAAGCTGGCGGAGTTCCTGCAATTTGAGGTCGAAGTGCTCGAACTGCTCGACGCAGACGAACGCGCCGAGCTCGATGGCGACGATCAGCAATCACACGCTGACGCCTGCGTGATCAGCTTCGAGGAATACGCGCAGATCCAGCGTGCGCTTGACGAAGGTCTGTATGCGGGCTTGACCCGTGGCGATCGGACGCTGGGCCGGTTGTTGCTGACGCTGTGCTTCCGCCTCGCATTGAGACCCGGCGAAGCCTACGGACTCCGGCTGCGCGACGTCCAGGCTGACGCGGTCTACGTGCTGCCTTACGGGCACCACCAACTCAAGTCGAGCAATGCGCGGCGCCGGATACCGCTGGACCTGTTGATGCCCGGCGATGAACGCGAACGGCTGCAGCGATTCGTGCGCATGCGACTGGATCGAGGCGCTTCTCCTGACGATCTGTTGCTCTCGCAGCCTGCCAGCGGCCCAGCCCATCGCCAGCGGCTGGACCGGTGGGTCCACCGAGTGATGCGCGATGTGACGCTGGACCCGAGCGTGCGTCTGTATCACGCCAGGCACTCGCTGAGCACTTGGTCGGACCTTGCGCTGCGAGCGGTGGATCATCCTGAGGTGCTACGGTTCTTCGAAGACCTTCCGCAGACCAGCGCCTTCCTTGGGCAGGGCAATCAACTTGCGGCGTCACTGTTTGGATCTACCCAGGCGGCGTTGGGGCGCACGTCTTTCGCGCTGGCCCGCCTGGTGGGACACGTGGGCCCTGCCGTGACCCACATGCATTACATCCATGGTGACGACCTGGTGCGCGCCGCCGTCGTCGAGCGAGAGGCCGGCCGGCTGGACAAGACCACCTGGATGCAATTGACCGGGCTGGCGAGAAGCACCACCTTTGCACTGCTCAAGGGCGGCGGATTCCACGGCCTGATGGACCACGCGCGCCGTGCAGCGGGCTGGCGAATGCAGGCTGTCGCCTTGCTTGGTGCCAAGCCTGTCACCAGCTCGGGCGGTGACTTGAAGGAGCCTGCCGCTGCAGCCACTGCAGGCCAGATCGGTTCGAAGGTCGAAGCAAGCAATCCACGAACTGGGTCCGCGTCTACTGGCCCCAACTCTTCGGAATGGATTGCCGTCTCGCGCGTGTGCGAGATCTCAGCGATCGTTGGCACGGGCAAGCGCACGGTCGAGCAGGCGGCCGCGCTCTTCGGGCTGGAGGCCCAGCGTGTCGAAGCGCTGATGACCTCGCTCAGGCGTTGGCTGCCCGAGGTCGCTCAGCCGGGCAAGCGCGCCACGGAGGAAGCGACGAAAGGGCTGGTGACGCTGGCGCTGTCCGCCGAGACGTCCATGGCAGTTCAACGTGCAGAAGTCGCCGCACGGACACGGGCGCTGCAAGATCCTGTCGGCCTGCGTTCTGATCTCGAGTTCCTTATCGCTTGCTACGACCGCCGCGACAGGGACTTCCATGTCCGAGATTCGGAAAGTCTGCAGCGACTCGTGCGCGCGGCATCTGCGCTGGGGTTTCAGCCGGCAAGTACACAGCTGATGGTCAGAGCGCTGGATCCCTCGAAAGAAGAGCCTCGGCTGCCATCGTGGACGCGCACGGGAGACCTGGGGCCGTTCAACTCCTGCCAGATCCGTTGTGTTGGTGTTCGGTCGGCTGCGAAGGCAGATAGTTATGCCAAGTGGCTCGGCCTGATGCCAGTCACAACGGCGCAAGAAGGATGCGGGAGTGCCTTCGCAACCTTTGCCGCGTTGGCTATCGCCTCACTGGTGTGATCACCGCGGCCGGGTGAACTGCAGGCGCATCATGCAAGGTGATGTCCCAGCGCGTGGTGTAAGCCCACAGCCCGGACAGGCGTAAGCGTGGGCCCGCGGCCCTCTTGACCGCGCCGGCGCCATCGGTCAGGTGCGATCCAGGTCAGCGAGGCCAGCGACATCGCCTTCGCGCTCGACCAGTGCCAGCCAGGCCTTGAGTTCGGCGTCGGTGGCTTCCAGGAGGCGGCCCACCAGCGAGCGATCATTGGCCTTGGCCAACATGTTGTGCAGGCCCAGGTAGGCTACCAGAAGGTAGTGCATTGACGCGAACAAGTCTTGCCGCTGGTCCGGATGGCGGCAGCCGTGTCGATGCAGCTCCTCAATCGCGTGCCCCAGCTTCTCTCCCACGTAGCGCAGCGGCACACCGTCTCGCTCCTGTCTCGCGGTGTAGGCCGGGCCGTTGGCCGCCAGAGGGTAGTCGTCTTTGCTCATGGCTCGGTTCAGTGCAGGTTCAGCGCGCAGCAGTGCTTGTACTTTCGACCACTGCCGCACGGACAGAGTTCGTTGCGTCCCACCTTGGGCGTATGCCGGCGCATCGGCGCCTGGACCATGACGCCCTCGCGCCGTACGGCCTCGTAGTAGCCATAGCAGCGTGTCGCGCCGGCAATCATCATCGTGATCACCTCTTCGCGCTTGGCGCTGTCCAAGCTCGGCGGCCGCATCTCAGGGTCCGGATCATGCTCGTGCACGAGCATCATCATCGGCACCAGGGCCCCGCCTTCGTCCTCGCTGTTGAGCAAGTCGCTCCAGCTGCCGGGATGCGCCTGCACGCCGCGCATGAAGCCGCGTGCCCAGTCATTGCCGCGCGCCACGCCGGTGTCGTCTTCCAAGAGGATCGGCAGGTAGACATGCGGCTCGACCAGGGTGCGCTGCAGTTCCGCAGCGATCCAGTTCCAGTGCCGCATCATCAGGCCCAGGCCGGCGGTGGCTTGCTCGTTGCCCTCGAAGACGAAGTCTTCACCCAACACCTGCTGCAACGCCTGCCTGGGCGAGACGAACACCGGACCACAGATCAACGCCGTGAAGTAGCCGTCCATCGCCTCCAGGTTCATGGATGCGTGCCCGGCCTCCAGGGTGTCGTGGAGGCGGTCGAGTTCGGGCTCCGTCAGCGGGGCAGAGGGCGGGGTAGCGGTCATGGGCGGCGTGTGGCAGCGTGGGGCGGCTCGGTGCCGCGGCATTGTCGGCGCAGCCGGCGCCTCAGATGTCCAGCACGGGGCGCAGCAACCCGAAGCCCACGCGCCACTTGGTGCCGTCGCCCGGGTCGATGCTGGCGGTGCGCTCGTTGATGCGAACGATGGTGCCGACCACGGTGTTGAGGTACTTGTCCTCGAAGGCGACCTTCTCGCCGCAGCGGAAGTCATTGCGCGTGGGGCGAGGCGTTGCGGGGGCTGGTGCTGGTGCGGCTTCGGCCTGTCGGGCCGCGGCGTTGGGAGCCGGCGGCTCGATGGCTGCATAGGGCAGCTTGTAGAGCCGGTAACGTCGTAGGCCTCAGTCTCCACGATCACCCCGCCGACATTACCGACGAGCAGCGTCCAGCCAATCAGCTGGCGCGCGACGGCCTGAGGCGGCTGCGAAAAGTCCACGGTGCTAGGCAGCCTTGCGAGGCGACCGCTTAGCCGACGTGGTCAATGGCTTGGCGACCGGCTTGGATGCCTTTGCCGGTTTGGCCGTCGTCTCCCTGGCTGCAACGCCCGATGGCTTCTTAACCGGTGCGGTTTGCTTTGAAGACTTGGCGGCCGATCCCTTCGCCCCCAGGCTGCGGCGTAGCAATTCGCTCAGATCGATGACGTTCGATCCACCCAGGTCGGGTGCCTCCTCAAGTGGCTCGACGATGGCCTTGTCGCCAGCCTTCGCCTTCTTGTCGACCAACTTCCTCACGGCGCTGGTGAAGTTGTCTTTGAACTCGTCAGGTTTCCAGTCCGACGTCATCTGGTCGATCAGCTGCTGGGCCATCTTCAACTCGGCCGGCTTGAGGCTGTTGGCAGCAGCGCCTTCCTTGGGCAAGTGCAGCGCGTCGGGCGAGCGAATTTCTTCAGCCCAACGAAGAGTGCCCAGCATGAGCGCGGGACCGGCCGGGATGACTGCAGCCAAGTGCTCCTTGTTGTGCAGCACGAAGCGGGCGATGCCAATGACGCCGGCCTTGTTGAGCGCTTCGCGCAGCAGCGCATAGACGCGGTCTGCCTTGCCCTCGGGCGCCAGGTAGCAGGGGCGCTCTGTGTAGACGAATGAGACAGCGGACGCCCTGACAAAGGTCTCGATGGCAATCGTCTGCGTGCGCTTGGGATAGGCCGCCTTGATCTCGTCGTCAGATAGAACGACGTACTCGTCACTCTCCAGCTTGACACCCTTGACGATGTTCTCTTTGTCGATCTCCTTGCCCGTGCGCTTGTTGATGCGCTTGTAGCCCACCGGGTCCATCGTGCGCTTGTCCAGCCAGTCGAAGTCGACCTCCTGCTCATCGGTCGCGGAGTGCAGCGACACGGGCACGTGGACCAAGCCAAACGAGATCGCACCCTTCCAGATGGAGCGCGCGCTGGACTTGGGCTTATCGGACATCCTGGACGTTGCCATGTGGTTTTCCTAAGGGAGCTTGAGAAGCTTGCGCGCCGCGGTCAGGGTCTGCCTGGATTTCCAGTAGTCGGCCCAGGGGTCGGTCTTCTCGAACGACAGATGCTCACGCGCGGTCGCGATAGTCCACTGGGCGCCGCTCTTCAGCTCTGGCAGCTGGTCCCAGCTGATCGGCACCGATACACCGAGGCCAGGTCGGGCACGCGCTGAGAATGCGGCGGCGGTAGTCTGACCATGGCCGTTGCGCAAGTAGTCGATGAATATCTTGCCGACACGGTTGCTGCCGCCACTCTTGGCGACGAATCGCTGCGGGATCGTCTTGGCCATGTGGGCGACGACCGCGCGCGAAAATTCCTTGACCTTCTCGTAGTCGAGCTTGGGCGCCAGCGGCACGACGACGTGCAGGCCTTTGCCGCCACTGGTCTTGATCCAGCTGGCAAGGCCGAGCTCCTGCAGCATGGCGCGCGTCAGCACGGCGGCTTCCTGGACATGGGCCCAGGTGACGCCTTCCCCTGGATCCAGGTCGAAGATGACCCGATCTGGGTCGTCGATCCGCTTGGTCATCGAGTTCCAGGTGTGGAACTCGATGACGTTCAGCTGAGCAGCGCTGAGGAGGCCCTCGATCGAATCCACGGATAGAAGCGATCCGTGGCCAGGCCACAGCTTCGCGTCGAGCTCGGTCAGGCCGGTAACCTTGGCGTCGGAATGCTTCTGGAAGAACAGCTGCCCGGTGATGCCCTGGGGGGCACGCACAAGGGACACCGGCCGCTGGCGCAGGTGGGGCAGCATCCTCTCCGCCACGCTTTCGTAGTAGTGCACCAGGTCGATCTTGCGCAGGCCGGTCGAGGGATCAATGACACGGGCAGGATTTGAGATCTTGATGGCCGTCTTGGACTTGTTCGAGACTTTGGATTTCGGCGCTGGCACTGCCGCCGGCGACGTTGCCTGTTCGCGCCGAATGGCGCTGGCGGGCTTGTCGGTGCGCACCCCCCTGAACGTGGCATGCCGCACCTTGCCATCGGGTGTCCACTCTCCGAAGGCGATTTCGACCACCATCTCCGGCTTGACCCAGCGCTCGGTGCCGCGCGAGCGCTTCGACCACCGGCCAGGTGCGGTCTCCTCCGGATCGACGGCCGGCTGGTTCGTCTCAAGCTTGACCAGCGCCGCATGCAGCTCGCCGCCTTGGGCAGAGGACCAGCCGGTCCCGACTGATCCTGCCGCCCTGAGCTTGCCCGAGTCGTCGTAGTACCCAAGCACCAGCGCCCCCACTTCCTTGGAAGCATTGGCCCGGTCGGTGAAACCGACCACAACGAACTCTTGGCGACGTTGGCATTTGAGCTTGAGCCAGCTGTCGCTGCGGCGCGAGACATATGGCGAGTTCGCGTCTTTCAACATCACGCCTTCCAGGCCAAGCTGGCAGGCTGCATTGAGGACCGCCGTTGGCGACGTGGGCAACTCGACGCTGAACCGGATGCGCTCCGAGGCGTGGTCCTTCAGCAGTTCCTGCAGCACGGCGCGGCGGCTGCGCAACGGCACTTGGCGAAGGTCGGTGTCGCCCAGATACGGCACATCGAACAGGAACAACACGATGTTCTTGGTGCGCGCGCTGTCGAAGGCGTTCTGCAGCTTGTTGAAGTCAGGCACACCATGCTCGTTCATGACGACCATCTCGCCATCCAGCCACGCCTGGTCGATGCCGATGGCCTCGATCTCCTGCACCAAGGAGCTGAGCTTGTCGGTCCAGTCGTTGCCATTGCGGGTGATCACCCGGGCTCTACCGCCTTGGATCTTGATCAGCGCGCGGTAGCCATCCCATTTGTTCTCGATGATCCAGGAGCCGCCGACGGGCGGCGCCGAAGCAAGGGTCGCCAGCTGTGCATCCAAGGACGGTGGGAATCGCGCGTTGACTGCCTTGGACAGATCAGGGCCGGCGCCTGAGGGCGGCGGCGCCGACACGCGGGGCTCGCGCTCCTCGACCAACCCGAGCGGCTTCTGCACCACGCTGTCGGGCAGTGCGGTGATGACGTCGTATTCAGAGATCGGGCGCGCCCATGCGTCACCGCGCTTTTTCAGCAGCAGCCACTGGTCCTGCTTCTTCTCGCCAGGCTTGGAGATCCGAACCAGCTCCCACAAGCCTGCCAGCTTCTGCCCGTGGAGCTGAAAAATGAGCTTGCCGTTCGCCAGGCCCTCGCGGGGATCACCGACAGGCTCCCAAGTTCCGCGGTCCCAGACGATGACCGTGCCGGCGCCGTAATGGCCCTTGGGGATGTCACCTTCGAAGGTGTTATAGCTGACCGGGTGGTCTTCAACATGAATGGCCATCTGCTTGGTGGCCGGGTCGTAGCTTGGACCCTTGGGAACCGCCCAGCTGACCATGACGCCGTCGAGTTCCAGACGAAAGTCGTAGTGAAGTCGCGAGGCCCAATGCTTCTGAATGACGAAGCCCAATTGCTTGGCTTTGCGTCGTGACAGCTTGCCAGCAGGCTCCGCCGTTCCGGTGAAATCGCGCTTGGCGTTGTACCTGGCGAGGGGCGTGCCCTCAGCCTTGGCGGGCACGCTAGGCTTCCCACGGGTCTTGACTGCAGGCTTGGTCGCCGGCTTTGTGGCTCGTGCGGACTTTGCCGTCTTGGCCGCCGAAGGGGCGGCCCGCGCAGTTGGCCTTTGCGCGGTGGGCACGGATTAACCCTTCCTGCCCTTCAGGTACTGCTCGACCTCGGCGGCACGGTCACCGACCTGCGCGACGGCTTGCTTGAGCTTCTCGGTGGTGACGCCGAACCTCGCCGCCCAGTCACGGAGTTCGTAGTCCTCATTGACATTGATGCGCTGGCGGTCTTCGCCGCCAGTCTTGGACTTGTCGTCTGCCATGCTCTTCTCCGGGGGACCGATTCGAAAGGGGCAGGGCCCGGCTGCCCGGGCCCTGCAGCGACTGACGGAGATCAATGAGGCTCGGAGTCCTCGCCCATCAACTCGGCCTTGCGTGCGGCGATCTCCTCGCCGATGGCGTCGAGATCGAGCTCCGACTTGCGAACCTTGGGGAACATCTCGCCTTCTTCTTCCTTGACGTGGTGGTCGATGTATTCGCCCAGAACCTTGACCTTGGCGTCGTACAGCGGATCGTCGGGCGAACCGGCTTCGATCTGGGCGATCAGCTCCTTGGCGCTGGCATGCTCGACGTCGGCCTCGTCGACCAGGTCTTCGTCCTCGCCGAGGACTTCGCGGGCGCGCGGATAGAAGATCTCTTCCTCGGCGGTAGCGTGGGCCGTCAACATGACGCAAATCTGCGCTGCAACGACCTGCTTCTCGCCGGCATCGGCTTCTGCCTTGACCAGCTTGTCGTACTGCTTGAAGAGCGCCTTCACCTCGCGGTGATCGTTCATCAGAAGTTCGATGGCATCGGGCGCTTCATTGCGGCCGAGCTTCGTGCCGGTTGCGGCTTTGTTGGAAGCGCCCTTGGACGCCTTGGCTGAGGTTTTCGTTGCGGTGGGCATGTGAGTTCCTACTGGCTAGTGGCAAAGAACGTCGCGCCGCCACGAGTGGCACGACTCGAGATTCAGTCGGCGTCGGTGCTCGCAGGGATCGCGGTGTCTTCCGCGCGCACCTCGCCTTGCTGGCGCTCGCGCTCCGACTGCGCGGGTCTCTGAGCGTGATCGTCTTGCTGCTGGACGGGATGCTGCGGCAGCCGTGTCGCAGGAGGTTCTGACGGCGCCCGCGAAGCGGACGTGTCAGCAGGGCCGCTCCCCTCGGCGCGGATCGGGCCGGCGCTCTGACCCTGCTGCTGGGCCTGCTCGCAACATTGTTGAACCTGCGAGGGCACTTCTGGGTGAGGCGTCTGCCCGACTTGCGAAAGCGGATTGCTCATGACTGGCTCCTTACATCGTCCTTCGGCAAGCGGCGTGCCGTGCGGTCGGTGCGGGCCAGAGATTGCGCCAGCTGAGCTGCGGCCAATGTCGGACAACGCCTTGCTTACGCGTTTTCGGTAAACCAGCCGCCCGGCCAGCGAAGCATCTCGACTGCCGTAGTAGGGTGGGGCGGTTAAGGAAGGTCTGCAAAACCCCTGGTCAATCCGACTGGCGCGGGGCGTGATGGTCGCAGACGATGGCGGTCATGGATCAGATCACGCTCGGCCTTGACCCGCTGCCCAAGAAGACGCGCAAAGAGGTCTTCCTCGACGAGATGAATCAGGTCGTGCCCTGGGCAGCGCTGGTGGCGCTGATCCAGTCGCACGCGCGCGGTGCGCACCAGGCACTGGGCGGCCGCCCCCCTTTCGCCGTCGAGACCAGGCTGCGTATCACTGCCTGCAACTGTGGTGGAACCTCAGCGATCCGGCCGCCGAAGAAGAACTGCACGAGCGCCCGCTTTACCGCCGCTTCGTTGGCCTGGACGGCGCATCCCGCATGCCCGACGAGACGACCATCCTGCGCTTTCGCCACCTGCTGGAGAAGCATCAGTTGGCGCCGCAGGTGCTGGCCACCATCAACGCTGGCCTGGCCCAGCACGGCCTGATGCTCAAGACCGGCACTGTCGTAGACGCCACCATCATTGCCGCACCGAGTTCGACGAAGAACAAGGACGGTGAGCGCGACCCCGAGATGCACCAGACCAAGAAGGGCAACGAGTGGCACTTCGGCATGAAGGCGCACATTGGCGTGGATGCCGAGTCAGGCCTGGTGCACACCGTCATCGGCACGGCTGCCAACGTCAACGACGTGACGCAGGCGGCAGCGTTGCTGCACGGGCAAGAGGACGTCATGTTTGCCGATGCGGGTTACCGGGGCGTGGGCAAGCGCGAAGAGACCAGGGACCTGAAGGTGGACTGGCACATCGCGATGCGCCCAGGCCAGCGCCGCGCGCTCGACCCGACGCGCGCAGTGGATCGGCTGCTGGACAAGGTGGAGCAGCTCAAGGCGAGCGTGCGGGGCAAGGTGGAGCACCCGTTTCGCGTGGTCAAACAGCAGTTCGGCTACGCGAAGGCGCGCTACCGGGGCTTGGCGAAGAACACCACGCGGTTGACGATGCTGTTTGCGCTGAGCAATCTGTGGATGGCGCGGCGACAACTGCTGGGAGCGCGGGGATGAGTGCGCCTGCGATGCGGCCGCAGGCCCTCGGCGGCTCCAAATTCACTGCCTGCGATGCACCGTTGGGGTCTCGCCGCAGCGCAGATTCCAATTCACGAGCCACGCGCGACCTCAGCCGACCGCGTGGACGGGGTTTTACAGACCTTCCCTAAGGAAGGTCTGCAAAACCTCGCGTCAATCCGACTGGCATGAGACGTGAGCGTCGAGGAGGATGCGGGCATGGACCAGATCACGCTCGGCCTTGACCCGCTGCCCAAGAAGACCCGCAAGGAGGTCTTCCTCGAGGAGATGAATCAGGTGGTGCCGTGGGCCACGCTGGTGTCGCTGATCCAGCCGCATGCCCGTGGCGCCCATCAGGCGTTGGGTGGCCGGCCGCCGTTTCCCATCGAGACCATGCTGCGCATCCACTGCCTGCAGTTGTGGTGGAACCTGAGCGATCCGGCCATGGAAGAGGAACTGCACGAACGCCCGCTGTACCGGCGCTTCGCCGGCCTGGATGGTGCTGCGCGCATGCCTGACGAGACCACCATCCTGCGCTTTCGCCACCTGCTGGAGCGGCACCAGCTGACGCCGCAGTTGCTGGCCGCCATCAACGCCGGGCTGGCTCAGCAGGGTCTGATGCTCAAGACCGGCACGGTGGTGGACGCCACCATCATTGCCGCGCCAAGTTCCACGAAGAACCAGGACGGCGAGCGTGACCCCGAGATGCATCAGACCAAGAAGGGCCAACAGTGGCACTTCGGGATGAAGGCGCACATCGGCGTGGATGCCGAGTCAGGGCTGGTGCATACGGTCATCGGCACGGCGGCCAACGTCAACGATGTGACGCAGGCGGCAGCGTTGCTGCACGGGCAAGAGGACGTCGTGTTTGCCGATGCGGGTTACCGGGGCGTGGGAAAGCGCGAAGAGACCAGGGACTTGAAGGTGGCCTGGCACATCGCGATGCGCCCAGGCCAGCGCCGCGCGCTCGACCTGACGCGCGCAGTGGATCGGCTGCTGGATAAGGTGGAACAGCTCAAGGCGAGCGCGCGGGCCAAGGTTGAGCACCCGTTCCGTGTGGTCAAGCAGCAGTTCGGCTACGCGAAGGTGCGCTACCGCGGCCTGGCGAAGAACACCGCGCGGCTGACGATGCTGTTTGCGCTGAGCAATCTGTGGATGGTGCGGCGACAACTGCTGGGAGCGCGGGGATGAGTACGCCTGCGATGCGGCCGCAGGCCCTCGGGGGCCCCAAATTCACTGCCTGCGATGCGCCGCTGGGGCCTTGCCGCAGCGCAGATTCCACTTTACGAGCCACGCGCGACCTCAGCCGCCCGCGTGACGCGTACTTCACCAATGCTGGCGGCGAAAAGTCATGAAGTTAGCAAGCCGGGCCGAAGCACCAGCCCGCAGAATCGATGTAAATGCGATGCATCGACAACTTACCCGCTAGCGCCAGACGGCCTCAATGAGCCCCCTCGGTAGGGCCTGGCGGCGTGCAGCCGCGCCAGCGTCGCGGCGTCGATCTTGTCTGTCTTGACCTTGGCCCAAGCGATGGCCCGCACCTGCAGAGGGTTGGCAATCGCCACCCGCCGCACGAACGGCGTGAGCAAGCGAACGATGACAGCGGTGTTGCCGGTGGCCTCCAGCACGACGTCGTCGTCCTGGGTGAGCGTTTTTGTGGCGAACGCGAGGACGGCTTCGCGGTCCATGGCGAAGCGGCCGTGGTCCTTGACCACACCGTTGTCGAGAATCGCAACCTGCGCAAAGTTGCGATGGACGTCTAAACCGATGACTCTCATAGGCGACCTCCTGCAGTGAAGACACGGCGGGAACTCGCGGGCACACGACAACTACGGATTCGCGCTCTCGGCGCAACCGGGCGGATCGAAGGGGCGGCCAGATAACAACCCGAGCTCGCAGCTCATTGTCAAATTTCGGCCTGCCCGCAAACACATGTTCCCGTCGCCCCTTTCCCGGTTCGTCGACGATACGCCGACTGGCGGAAGAGGGGCGAGCCCGAAGCATGCCGGGTAACAACTGGGTGGAGAACCGCATCCGGCCCATCGCGCTGGGGCGTCAGAACTGGCTGTTCGCCGGCAGCCTGCGCGCGGGCAAGCGAGCAGCGGCCGTGATGAGCCTGATCCAGTCTGCCAAGCTCAACGACCTCGATCCTTACGCCTACCTGCGCGACGTGTTGGAGCGGCTGCCGACGCAGCCGGCCAGTCAAGTCCACGAGCTGCTGCCGCACGCTTGGCGGCCGGTGTGACCGAAGCCTCAGCCCTGCGGCTTCGAGCCGAACATGATGATGGCCATGCCCAGAAAGCAGACAGCGACGCCAACCCAGTCACTCGCCGTGGGCGTGATCTTGTCCACCAGCCATAGCCATAGGATGGCCACGCCGATGTACACGCCGCCATAGGCGGCGTAGACGCGCCCGGCCGCGGTCGGGTGCAGCGACAGCAGCCAAGCAAAGAGTGCAAGGCTGACCGCGGCGGGGACAAGCAACCAGGCCGACTTGCCCTGCTTCAGCCAAAGGTACGGCAGGTAGCACCCAACAATCTCGGCGACGGCCGTGGCCACGAACAGGCCGAAGGTCTTCACAGGTTCCATACCGCCATTGTGGCGACCGACCGGCGCAACAAAGTGCTTGCTCCTCAAGTGGCTTGAGGTTCCATCCTTCTCGCATCGCCACTTGAGGAACACCGATGAAGCCCTTGAAAGTCGTTCTCGGACTCGGCGCGGCCTGCGCCGCCTGCTGCGCCATCCCCCTGCTCGGTTTGTCGGCCGGGTTTGCGGCATTCGGCTCCGCGCTGGCCGCTTGCGCTGATGAACTGCTGCCCGCGGCACTTGTGCTGCTCGTGGTCGCGCTGGGCCTCGCTGGCACTTGGCTGGTCCGCCGCCGCCAAGCGGCAAAGCGTGCGTCGTGCGCCTGCGCAGCCTCCAGCCAGACCGGAGCTGCGTGATGACGACCGGCACCAAGCCCATCATCTGCACGCTCAGTCCCACAGCCATGGCACCGCGCCTGGCTCAAATCCGCGACTTGACGCGACAGCACCTCCGCAGTCACCTGCTCGATGGCAGCACATTGAAGCCGACGTACGACTTGGCCGCCTCGGACGAGCTGCGCCATATCGTCAGTCTGGAACAAGAGTGCTGCGCATTCCTCGACTTCGAGATTCGCACGCAAGCTGACGCCATCGAGTTGCGCATCGCCAGTCCTGAGCAGGGGGGGGCGACACGCAGTGGCTGTTCGCTCAATTCCTGCCAGAGGCCCAGGCGGCCGCCGCGCCAGCCTGTGCATGCTGCAAGGGCTAAGCTTCAGCGCATGAACGAATCATTGACCTTGTCCATCGGCGTACTCGCCCAACAGACGGGGTGCACCGTGCCGACCATCAGGTACTACGAGGAAATCGGCTTGTTGCCTGCGGGGCCTCGTACGGAGGGCGGCAGAAGGGTGTACGGCCAAGCGGCCGTGCGCCGCCTGACATTCGTCAGGCGCTGCCGTGACTTCGGCTTCACGATTGAGCAGGTGCGCGAGCTGGTCGGCTTGGTCGATGAACCTGATCGCCCGTGCATGGAAGTGCGCGACGTGGCAGCTCGGCACCTGGCTCAATTGCGCCAGAAGTTGGCTGAGCTTCAGGCACTGGAAAGCAGTGTGGCGGCGTTCGTCTGCAACTGCGATACCGCCTGCGCGGGCGGCGCCGCGCTCGACTGCACGATCCTTGAAGACCTCAAACTGCCGGCAAGCGCGCTGGATCGGAGCTCAAGCGCAACGCCGAGCTGCTGCGCCTAAGCCGTCGACGCGCGGCACGGTGTCGCTGGCAAGGTGAGTTCGCCGGACGTACATGGACGCCCCCGGTTTGCCAAGCTTCCAGCTCACTTCTGCACGAAGAAAAGATTGCAACGGCCCAATGCCTGGCACCTTCTCCAGACGCTGGCTCGCCTCGCTGTTGCGGTGCCATGCCTTGATCTGCGTCTCGATCTCGTCGACCTGCTGCTGCAGCGCCTTCAGGTGTTCGAGCAGCCGTTGGATGAGCAGCCGGAAGGAGCCCGGCAGCTCGTTCTCCGCATCTTCGATGAGCGCCGGCACGCGTTGAGCGATGTAGGCAATGCCCTGCGGCACCACCAGGCCGTACTCGCCGAGCAGGCCTCGAATCTGATTGGCTTGTGCGGTGCGTGCCTTCACAAACCCCTGACGAACTCGGTGCAGTGACAGCACCGACTGCTGCTCGACATTCTTGATCGGCACGAAGCGCATCGACGGTCGGCTGACGGCCTCGCAGATCGCCTCTGCATCGGCGGCATCGTTCTTGTTGCTCTTGACGTACGGCTTGACGAACTGAGGCGCCATCAGCCGGACAGTGTGGCCCAGCGCCTGCAGCTTGCGGGCCCAGTGGTGAGCGCTGGCGCAGGCCTCGATACCGATCAGGCAGGGCGGCAGGTTTGCGAAGAAGGGAGCAACCTGGTCGCGCTTGAGCTGCTTGCGCAGCACGGCCCTACCGCGCTCGTTGACCCCGTGAACCTGGAACACGTTCTTGGCCAGATCGAGGCCGATCGTCGTAATCTCCATGGCGGACGCTCCTTCCGATCGAGTGGTTGCTGACACATCCACTGTGGCACTTCGATGCCGTCTACGGGTGGGGGCGTCCATCCCATTGCTTACCGTGAAGCGGCACGACATGGAGCATCGCGAGCTAGCGCCGGACGAGAAGCCAGAAAACGTCATCCTGCAGTTCAAGCCGAATCCGCCCGAGCTGATGTACATCGCAGTCCTCTGGTCCCACTGGACGAAGGAGGGCGAGCCCGACCTCTTGTCTTTCGCCGCCATCACCGATGAACCACCTCAAGAGGTGCAGGACGCCGGCCACGACCGGATGATCGTGCGGATCAAGCCGGAGCACGTTGACGCCTGGCTCAACCCAGATCCCGGCAACCTGAAGGCGATGTACGACATCTTCGACGACCGCGCGCCTGCTTACTATGAGCATTTGCTGGCGGCGTGAAGCGACTGGACGGATACGCAGCCACGATCAACAAAGAAAGCGCCGGACAGTTGCATGGCCATGTCGTCACGTCAGCGAGCAAGCGCGTGCGCCACGGACGATCGAGTGGATGCTCGCCTGCTACGTAAACATCGGCGCACTTCGTCGATGGACTGAAGGACCAAGGTGCAGCGGGTCGCTGCCAGCCGCGCTGAAGTCAATGCGGCGCCCCATGAGTTGCAGCAGCCCGCCCGGCTTACTTCAAGCGTTCGAACCACTTGGTCCCGTCACCGTACTGTGCAACGCGTCGACGCCAACTCTCCGCGTATCCCGCTCCGCGCAAGCGGTTGTGAAGCGCGAGGTGGCAACCTTGGCAAATTTCGGCGACTTGCAAAGGCCGGCCGTAATTCTCCGCGTGATAGTCGATGCGGCCAGCGGTCTTTGCGCACACACTGCATTGGCGAGGGGGCGGTATCAGCTGCAGCGCGATGGCGATCTTGATCTTCCAGTCGGCCAGCACGCGCAACTCGCCGTCGAAGCCGTTGTACGGCCCCAGCTTCATCGACGACTTCCTCACAGACGTGCGCTTTGATGCAATGGCCTGCTCAACCGCCTGTTCGACGCTTCGATCGTCCCAGGCTGTTTGAATGGGCGCGAATTGCCGGTCGTCGTTCATGATGCTCGGTGCTGGTCTTCGACTTGAGCGGGGAGCATATCGCCAGGACGGCGAGCGTCGAGCCTGGCGTTGCTGGACCCGACCGTCTTGACGCGCTCGGAGCGTGGGCAAGCCGGGTAAGCTGCATTCCATGAGGATTGCGTGTATCGGATGGGGCTCGCTTGTGTGGAAACCCGGTGTCTTGCGCGTCGCCGGTCCCTGGCTGCCGGGCGGACCCGACCTGCCCATCGAGTTCGCCCGCACGTCGCAGGACGGTCGCCTGACGCTGGTGCTGCTGGAGGGCGCCCCTGTGGTGCCAACCCGCTTCGTCGAGCTGTCGTATGCCACAGCGGAGCAGGCGCAGGAAGCGCTGGCCGGGCGTGAAGGCAGCGGCGTGGAGTCGATCGGCGTGTGGCCCGGCCCCGAACCCAAGTACCCCGTCGGTGCGGCGGCGATCGCCGCATGGGCCGAGGCCAGCGGGTTCGACGCCGTGGTGTGGACTGCGTTGCGCCCCAAGTTCCGGGGCGTGTTCGGTCAGGTGCCCCAAGACGCGGGCGACGTGCTGGCTTATCTGCGCGATCTTGACGAAGAGACGGCGGCGCGCGCTCGCGAATACATCTGCAATGCACCGGCGGAAGTGCGCACGCCCTATCGCCTCTCCATCGAATCGCAGCTCGGCTGGCTACCGGTCGGGGCCACTTAGCCAAAGCGCGTGGGCGGCGCAGCTGGCGCCCTCCCCTCATGGCGACTCGAACTCGTCGTCAGGCAAAGCCGCGTGCTGTGCAGCGGACGCTATGTCCAATTTGGTTCGAATCCCCTGCCCCGGCAGGAACTTGCACGCCCCCGCCAAGTCATGACAGACCCGCGGCGCCTCTCAAAAATCACCCTCATGCCCCCCTGTCCTCGACCTCTGCTGGCGCTGACTCGCACTAACTGGGGGTGCTGGCTTCCATGGACTACGGCGCTGGTGTTGCCCTGTCGCGAACGGCGGCCCTGCAGCGAGATCAGACATTCAATGACACCCAACGAATGACCGGACTGGACCGCTTCGGGTTCACTCGGAGTGAAACCGATCAGATGTGGGCTTCGGTGGTGAGCGAGGGCTTCAGCAGGTTGAAGCTCAGGGTTTGACTCTCGGTGCCTACCCGCTCATCGCCGAAACTGGCGATGGCCCCACCCGCTCCCATCTGCATCATGGCCAATCGGACCAGCGGGGAGTCGAGGTGGCTTAACTCAAGCCTGAGCCCGCCGAAGGTCAATGACAGACTGATGGCTTCTTCTGCTTTGACGCTGATCTCCAGCGTCAGGCCGCTGGTGCTGGACGCCGCCAGGGCGAGCAGGAGTTTTTGCATTCCTGCGTGGAAGTGCTCCGCATTCCCCACCACCACCAGGGTCCGGCTGGGCAGGGCCAAGCCCAGGTCGATGGCCTTGCTTTGGGTTCGACACCATGCGTCGAGCTCCGTCAGCGCCCGCGCCAGGTCAAAGCCTTTCAGGTCCGGGGGCGCAATCGGTAGCGCCGCGCGCCCCTGAACAGCGGCGACCAGGTCCTCGGGCGAACCGGCGCCGTCGCTCAAGGCCTGGAGCAAGGCCAGCTGCACGCCGGAGGCGACGACCGCATCGC